>Ga0116228_10000108_pt1 | contig 52410 bp, 46 predicted proteins | sample S1TSphfallax_2_FD_89694 | JGI IMG/M metagenome (GOLD analysis project Ga0116228, IMG submission 89694) | Host-associated microbial communities from peat moss isolated from Minnesota, USA - S1T2_Fc - Sphagnum fallax MG | ecosystem: Host-associated > Plants > Peat moss > Unclassified | place...
AATAGCGAATATGTTTTCGTAGGTATTACCTTTGCTGTTGCTAACACCGCCTGTATGCTTATTTTTTATATATTCTACGGTTTGACTTCCAAATAGATTTTTGATTTGGTCTTCTGTATACATAGCGTTCGTCAGGACTGTGGTGGGAGAGAGTTAGGGTTTATCAGATAAAAAAAATTAGGGTGTATCAAACTTTGACGTTATTTGTTTGAGACATCCTAATTATTCAGAAAAGATATAACTAACTAAAGCTGGGATACGTACTGCGATTTTTCAGGAACGTCAGTGTATTCAGCTACGATTTGGCGAAATTCTTCCCCTTCAATGGTTTCCTTTTCAATCAACAAATCTACCAAGCGATCAATAGCACTACGATTGTCACGCATGATCTTCTTGGCATTTTCGTAACATTCTTCAATGATTTCTCGAACTTGAGTGTCAATGCGTGAGGCGATCGCTTCCGAATATTCAGAGCGTGTCATCCAATCACGACCCAAGAAAACTTCTCCTTGTTGACTTTCCAAAGACAAAGGACCTAACTCCGACATCCCAAATCTAGTAACCATTTGTCGCGCCATAGCTGATAGCTGTTGTAAATCTCCACCAGCACCAGTTGTCACTTCCGCTGGACCGAAAATTATTTCTTCAGCTGCTCGACCACCCAAAGCACCGGTAATTCTGGCTTTCAACTGAGAACGGCTAATTAATCCTTGTTCTTCGCTGGGGGTAAACCAAGTTAAACCTTGTGCTTGTCCTCTGGGAATTAGAGTAACTTTCTGTACGGGGTCGTGGTCTTTCAGCAAAGTTCCGACGATCGCATGTCCAACTTCATGGTAAGCAATTAACCGTTTACTCTTGCTGTCTACCAAAGGTGTACCTTCCATTCCCGCAACTACCCGGTCTACTGCGTCATCAATTTCTAAGATGGTAATTGCTTCTTTACGTCTTCTCGCAGTCAGGATCGCCGCTTCATTGAGTAAATTGGCTAAATCTGCGCCACTAAATCCCGGAGTCCGACGGGCGATCGCATCCAAAGAAACGCTAGGGGCTAATTTTTTATTTCTAGCGTGGACCCGTAAGATTTCTAAGCGTCCTTTAATATCTGGTGGATCTACCATTACTTGTCTATCAAAGCGACCAGGACGGAGTAAAGCTGAATCCAACACATCAGGACGGTTAGTAGCTGCGATGATGATAATTCCGGTATTTCCTTCAAATCCGTCCATTTCCGTGAGTAACTGGTTGAGAGTTTGTTCCCGTTCGTCGTTACCACCACCAATACCAGCACCGCGCTGTCTACCTACTGCGTCAATTTCATCAATGAAGATGATACAAGGAGCGTTATCTTTAGCTTTTTTGAACAAGTCTCTCACACGAGAAGCACCAACACCCACGAACATTTCCACAAACTCTGAGCCGGAAATGCTAAAGAATGGTACGCCAGCTTCCCCAGCGATCGCCTTAGCTAATAGGGTTTTACCAGTTCCGGGAGGACCAACTAATAAAACTCCTTTGGGAATACGTGCGCCTACAGCTGTAAATCTTTCTGGCTGTTTCAGGAAAGTAACAACTTCTTGTAATTCCTCTTTGGCTTCCTCAATCCCAGCGACATCATCAAATTTCACACCTGTTTTGGCTTCCATTTGAAACCGAGCGCGGGATTTACCAAAGTTCATGGCTTGACCAGGACCACCAGGAAGATTGTTGGATCGGCGAAACAAAAAGAATAGACCAGTAATTAATAAGATGGGAAAGACTAGATTACCCAATAATCCCCAGATTGCTCCGTCATTTCGCAAGGGATGAGCATCAAAGCTGACTTTATGTTCTTTGAGCAATTTAACTAACTCAGGTGCGCTAGTTGGTAAATCTACCCGCCAGCGTTGGACGCGATCTTCCAGTTCTGGGTCGGTAGCTTCTAAAATCGCTGTTCTACCACCATCGTAAAGATCGACGTTAATGACGCGATCGGCTTCCAAGTATTCCAAAAATCGACCATAGGTCATGCGAGTATTGGCGGCGTTTTGACCTGTATTCGCAGGTACATTAGCAAATGTACCTTGCCAAAAGAAAAAGCCGATAACTAAAGCCAGAATCGACCAGAGTGCTACGATTTTCCAAGAAAATTTCATCTTAATTTGCCTTTAGATACCAATATATGACTAGCTACAGAAGGAGTAGAACTCCCTAACGCTGTATAAGTACAATTGAGTTTCTTAACTAAACTTAACTTAATTCTAATATAAATCCCTTGGAGATGGGTAAATGAGCATTTTGCCAAATATTCCTGATTGCTTTTGCTGGATCGAGCAATATTCTCGGCATTGTGTTAAATCTATATCTCAGTATTTTAAAAGACAAGAATACTACAAGCCGAGTTTTTATTGCTGGATTATTGGGCGATCGCTCGCTCCAAACGTGGTCGATCTAAACCAATTTGATTTAACAATAACCATGATTGGATTAAATCTGGACCGTGTACATCTCCAGTTAGGGCTGCTCGGAGCGATCGCATAACTAAGCCTTTTTTCACATTTTGGGATTTGACCACTTTTTTGATCATGTCCTGAGCTATATCTGCTGATAGCTGTGGATGATTTGCTAACTCAGCCACAATTTCCTTTACTGCTGAAAGAGCATCTGCTTGCTGGAGGTGCTGACTGGCTTCCTGACTAAATTCTACCCCATCGCTAAAAAATAACTTACACATTTCCACAGCATCTACCAGCCGAGTTAAACTCGCACCAACTAAGGAGGTTAATGCTTCTAACCAGGGACGTTCTCTACCGCCAGTAAATTCATAACCAGATGCTTCCCAAACTGGTATGAGCAAATCAGTGAGTTTATCTGGTGACATACTGTGAATATATTGACTGTTCAACCAATCCAATTTATCCCAGTCGAATTTAGCTCCTGCTCTATTCACACGTTCAAAGCCAAAATGTTGAACTGCTGACGCTAATGTAAATATTTCCTTGGTTGAATCTGGTTGTGACCAACCTAGTAAGATCATGTAGTTGACTAAAGCTTCAGCCACAAAGCCCATTTTTTGAAAGTCAGAAATGGAAGTTACCCCATCTCGCTTGGAAAGTTTGCGACCCTCTTGGTTCAATATTAATGGTGTATGAGCGAATTCTGGGGCTTTAGCGCCGAGAGCTTCATACAATAATATTTGTTTAGGAGTATTTGCTATGTGGTCTTCTCCTCGAATCACATGGCTGATTTTCATATCGATATCATCCACAACCACAACAAAATTATATAATGGTTGACCAATCCCATCCAGTGAAGCGCGAGCAATTACCATGTCACCACCGAGGTCGCTACCCCGCCAACTCACTTCACCCCGGACTAAATCTTTCCAGATAATTTCCCGTGCGTCATCTATTTTGAAGCGAATTACAGCGGCGCGTCCTTCAGCTTCAAACTTAGCTTGTGCTTCCGGAGTCAAATTACGATGACGGTTATCATAACGGGGAGCTTCTCCTCTGGCTGTTTGTGCTTCTCGTAAAGCGTCTAGTTCTGCGGAAGTGGTATAACAGCGATAGGCTAATCCTCGATCTAGCAGTTGTTGAACTGCTGCTTGATAAAGATCTAAACGTTGAGATTGGAAAAATGGACCTTCATCCCAGTTAAATCCTAACCATCTCAGTCCGGTGAGGATATTTTCTGTGTACTCTGGGCGCGATCGCTCTAAGTCTGTATCTTCAACTCTCACAATAAATTTCCCACCGTGGTGGTGAGCAAATAAATAGTTGAATACAGCAGTTCTAGCTGTACCAATATGCAGATTTCCAGTTGGACTTGGCGCAATGCGGACTCTAACAGACATTCACTTTCAAAATTTAGCTTTAATTTGTTTTTTAACACTACTCCATAAAACGGAGTAAATGATATTGCTATCCTATAATATTCTATCTTTATGGAAAAAACGGGACTGACGGGGCTCGAACCCGCAACTTCCGCCGTGACAGGGCGGTGCTCTAACCAATTGAACTACAGTCCCTTAACTTGCACTCTTACTATAATTACAACTATTTTCTGATTTGTCAAGTGATAGCTCAAAATAATCAAGCATAGTTTTTAGATTTGGGTTTAGATTTGGGTTTAGGCTTGGGATTCTAGATATTGCAGGACTTGAGACTGCATTTGTTGATATTGCTGTCTCAACAGTTTTTTACTCAATGCAGATTGGTTACATGGTGGTAGTTGCTGACTTTGTTTCACCCAAGTTTTTAACATTTCCCGTTTAGGTGAAGCAATGCTACTACTAATAATATTAGCACATACATGGGGTGGCTCTAGAGCAAAAATCACTATAGGATAGTGCTCATATTCCGCTAATCTGGAAATTAATTTGAGATTATGCGGAATTTGCATATCTAGATAGCAGGGTAACCATCTGGGACCTAGATTCTTGTTGTATAGAACTGTAAGCCATAACAACATAGGATGGGGTTTAGTAATGAAGATAAACTGGTTATAACGGATAGGATTAGCGCGACGTTGAATTTCTGGTTGAGATAACATCAAACATAGAGCAGTTACAGAATCGACTTCAGGATCAACTATTTGAGGAAAGACAATTTCCTGTATAGGCTTGTCCTGAGGCCAAATAATTTTCCTACAGGCTTTTTCAATTTCAATGGGTAATCCAGAAACCAGAGAAGTTTTCAGGGGAGATTTTTTGTCTGAGGTTTTATCTGAAGTAGCTTGGGATGGACGAGCATTACTTTGTTCAGTTGTGCTAGCCAAGATATGCAGGATTTCCATCACATTTTGGGGACGGTTATTAGGGTTTTTCTCCATACAAGACATAACTAAATCATTTAACTGCTTAGGTAGTTTTAGATGAGGGTTTACTTCCTGAATCGTTCGAGGTTTTTCAAATAAATGTGCTTTATACCAAGCACCAAAATAATTAGTTTCTGGTTGCCAAGGTTTTTTACCTGTGAGCATCTCAAACATCATTACACCCAAGCTATAAATATCAGAGCGACTGTCTAATGCTTCTCCTTCCAATTGCTCAGGCGAGGAATAGGGCAAAGTGCCACTAAATCCATGATTGGTGCTGATAACTTCTATATAATTAATAAATTTAGCTACGCCAAAATCGAGGATTTTCACCATTTGTCCTAAGATAGGATCAGGTATAACCATAATATTAGCAGGTTTAATATCTCTGTGAATCAAAGGTTGAATTTTGCCATCTATTTTTATACCTTGATGAGCAGAGTTTAATCCCGAACATATTTGTCGTGTCAAAGTCAAAAATAGTGGTAGAGGAGTAGGAATTATCTCCTGCAAAATCTTTCCAGAAAGATATTCCATCACATAGTACAGGTGACCATGATCGCTCAAACCATAATCGTAGGCTCGTACTATATGTATGCTTTTTTGGCTCAAAGCTGCACTTAAGAGGGCTTCTCGCGCAAAACTATCTTGAATTTTAGATTCCACTATTGACTGGGATAAAAACTTGATGGCTACTGGTGTGTTACCTAGCACAATGTCTTCCGCTAGAAAAACTTCACCCATACCACCTTTACCGACCAATTGCTTCAGTCGATAACGATTAGCAATCAATTCAGGATCTTTAGTAGTAACCAATTGGATATTAAACACTCTAATAACCTCTAAAATACAATTAAATACATATAAAGGAAATATTGATTAACTTTAATTTTGCATTTCAGGTTTAATTAAGATTAAATAAAAACAGCTAAATCATAAACGTAGGCTAAATTAATTTGTCAAAGAGCTTACGCATAAAATGCTTTAAGCTAATTGTATCATTGTTTTGAGATGACTCTAATTTTTTGACAATTACTGTTTTTATTTTTTCATACTCGTTTTTCAAAATAATTTTGGCTTGCTCAGATGTGGTAGTTTCATTTATAGACTGGCTCAGATTAATAGCATCAAATAAATTCTGACGCTGTTTAACAGAAAGGTTTAATGTGATTACATGGGTGCATTTACTTGATGCTTCTAAGGGAAAAAGCAAAAGGTGATAGTAACCTGTTTCTGCTAAACAACGAACCATATCTAGTTCGCGAGAATTTCTCAAATCCAAATAATAAGACAACCATCTAATGAGGGAAGATTCGCGATCATATAGCAGATTTATCCATAAAATCATCGGATATATATGAAGTTTACTGATAAATTCACTAATATGGATATCTTTGGCAAATTTATTAATTTCATGCTGAGGTAACATAGCCCAAAATGTGGGTACTACATTATTTTGTGTATGTAATAAGTGTGGAAAACCTATAAGTGCGTTTGGTTTACTTTTAGGCCAAGCTTTATGTAAACACTCTTTTTCTGTAGCAGATGTTACTGGTAATAATTGTAATGTTGGTCTATTTCTTGGCTGGTTAACAATATGATGGAAATCTCCTAGATATTTTTCATGTGTCTGATTTTCAATTTTTGTTAGTATATCCAAAATTTCGCTCACATTCTGAGGACGATGCTTCACTTCCTTTGCTAAACAACGTATAACTAATTTTTCTAATTCCTGAGGAAGTTCTATTTGAGGATTAACTTCTACTAAATTAGGAGGATTCTGGTAACGGTGTATTTGATACCAAGTGCCAAAAGAATTACTTGTTATGGGAAATGGATGTTTACCTGTCAGCATTTCAAACATTAACAATCCTAAACTGTAGATATCAGAACGGGCATCTAAGTAATTCCCCCCTTCCATATGTTCTGGAGAGCAGTAAGGTAGACTACCTATAAATGATTCTGTCAGCTTCATTCCATTCCGGTCAGTGAGAAATTTGGCTATACCAAAATCTAAAATTTTCACCATTTCCCCTTGTTGATCATCTTGATGAATAAATATATTTTCTGGTTTAATATCTCTATGTACAATAGGATATATCTCACCTTTAAGATTAACACCTTGATGAGCACAATCTAATCCTAAACAAATTTGTTTACATATATCTAAAAATCTGGCGATTTTTAAAGCTTGTTCTTTGACAATCTGCTTTAAATTTTTTCCTTGTAGGTATTCCATAACGTAAAAAGGAATCTGTTCGTTAGTCAGTCCATAGCTAAGAATACGTACAATATTTTTACTCCTTTTGCCTAATTGAGCACCGATAAAAATTTCTCTACCAAATCGTTCAGCCACATGCTGATTTACCAAATTAAAAGTTAGGATTTTAATTGCAACCAGCATTCCTCTTTTATTAATATCCTCTGCTAAATAAACTATACCCATCCCTCCTCTACCCAACCAATTTTTAATTAAGTAGCGACTATTCAATAATTTTCCAATGTAATTATCTGATTCAACTCTGTGCTTGGTCATATCCTGTACGTTCATAGTTGCACCGGACTGGCATTTTCCGTAGCAGTGACGAAATCCGGCTTGAGCTTAAAAGCTAGTATTTGAGTACGCTGTAACTGATTGAAGTTATTATCGCTAACTAGAATTAGTGTAGGATGTCCATCAGGTAGTATGGGACCGAGACTCAAGCCTTCAATATTGTCTACAGCAATGTTGACTTTTTGTAAGTTTAATAGTAATTTCTTACCTACTGGTTTGATCTTCTGCTGATCAAAAGCTAGCAGACTATCAATTCCCTGAATTTCACTTGCATTTTTCAAAGAAGTATGGAACAATAGAACAGTAAACCCCCAACCATTGAAAGATCTTTCTAGGCTCAGGAAGTTACCTTGGTTGTCAAGGGCTAATAAATCAGTTAAACCACTAGCGAATTTACCACTTATATTTAAAATAGGTGTAATTGGCTCTGTTTCATAGAGAAACTCTTTTGCTGGACGATATCTAGGTTGGGTGTAGCCATTGCTAAATAAGTCATATTGCAAAATTCGACAACGAGTACCAGTACCGGGTTTAGTTGATGTACCATCTTGGATCAAGGCGTTCTCTGTAGCAGTGAACAGGGTTTTCTGGTCAGGTGTAATGGTTAAGCTCTCAAAACCTAAATTATTCCGGATACCTTGTTGCTGATCTTTATCTGGGAGAAACTTTGGGGGAATTGGTAATTTATTGATTGCTTTACCAGAGTTTAGGGAAATTTCTGGGATAAAAGGGTCAATTAATTGTTTAACGTTTCCTTCGGAAGCAATAAATAAGCTATTTCTATTTGTGAGAGCTATTCCTTCTGTATCAGTGATACCAGGAGGAAATATTGTGCCATTTTCATTGGAAAGTGTGGTAACTTTCAGGATAGATATACCACCTTTTTTCAACTGGCCTTGACTGAGATTTATTTTAAATGTATAAAAACGGGCAGGTGCTTTTCTCCCCTGGTCGTCAGATATCCCATAATAAACATCATTTGTAGCATCATAAGTAATTCCTGACAATCCACCCACTTCAGTATTTTGAAAAATTGTTCCTGTAGGTAAAATGTCTTGACCGATAAATTCTATATCTCCCACCTGTTCAGATGCTGCAAAACCAGTAAAAAAAATTAACACCAAGATGGTCAATATTCCGCAGCAAATGGTGATTAACCGCCAAGATTTGTCAATAATCAGTTGCATTGCTCGCCAGAGTTCCAGATAATCAGCAATAATTTACCTTGAATTCTTACGATTATAAACCATGATCAACGATAAATTTAGATCATCTTTATAATATAACATGATTCATTATGTGACAAATAACTTCCCCTAGCCATAAGTTAATTTATGACTAACAAATTTAGCCAGCCAGTCTTTGACATGGTGAGTAGCGCGACAGTCATCTTCATTATATGTCTGAATAGTTTCTAGCAATTGGCGATCGCCCGTCAACAGCCACTGTTCATACCAATAAATACATTTAGCTCCACTAGCTCCTTTTTCCCGCCACTCGAATCCCAACCAACGAGCAATTGACTTTAAAGCATAACTTTCCACAGGTATCGCTACAGATTGAATAAGTTGCTCATATACATCTACAAAACGGGATAGAAGTAGATTCAAAATCACAGATGGTGTATGATAAAGCTTACCTAAGTATTTAACTGTATCTACTTCATAAACACAAAAATGATAAATAGGAGCTTCTGGATATTGCGCCGCTAAATCCAGAAATTGCTGCCAAATTTGCTGTTCTTCCTCTGGTGTTTCCGCTAAAAAAGCGTAGAATTTTTCCGTATTAGCGGCTTTATCCACAACCATTACCCCTAAAAGATAATTAAAATTTGACTCTGGTTGGGCTTCTATATCAAAATAAAGTTCTACTGGATCTGTCAAACTCAGATTTTTTTGCTTTTGTAATTTAGGTAGAATTAGCGGTTTGTTCAGCAAAGCTGATTTAGCTTGAATGACTAATTTAGTAGCGACATTCCCATCGAACCCTACAAGGTTTGCTAAGGTTTCAGGAATTGCTGCTGCGAGTTCTGCTGGCGTGGTAATTGGAATAGTTTGTAATTGACTGTAGCGCAAAGGTGTTACACCAGGTAATAATGAAAGGTGTTGCTGGGATTTAGCTACCCCATAACAGGGGTTATACCAAGGACAAAGATTGCATTTTTGTCGGGAAATAAACACATCTGGTGCAGTTTGAGATTCAATAACTTGGATATACTGCTCCAGAATCTGAGGAATTTCTGGGAGCCACTTGACCAAATCCACTTCATGAGCTATATCTTTTTGACGCAGGATTAACCAAGCTACATCTAATGTAATTTCCTGCATCATCGCTAAAAGGTAAGCGTGAAATGCAGCTACAACTTTGTATTCTTGCTTGGGACGTTTACCAAGTTGAATATCTGCTGGAAGATAATACCAATTTCCTAAATTAGATATTCCCTCCTGCTTCACTAGTAAATCTGGACGGCTGAGTAAAGTGTATTTTTCACCATATTGGGCTAATACCACAGCTTGATGGATCAAATCCACTCCTTGGTGCATTAATTTTTGGGTGGCGATCGCCCCAGAAATCCAGTCTCCTGAAGGATAATTAGGTTGTTGATAATCCAATCCAGCCATGACATAAGCCCGATGAGCCTTTCTATCCTGTTGTAATTTCAGCAACAACTCATTGGTCTCATCACGCTGGCTATAGTCGCCATGAATATCTAAATAAGACCGTCTTTGACAGCGTTGGAACTGGAGTAAAAATTCAGCATTAATCATCATCCTACTAAGTTAACCAGAATTAATTCAGTGCAAAATCAAGTTATATTCTTAAAATAGTTGACACAAGAGACTGATAAAAACCTCTATCTTGCAATATGCTCCATCAACATCGTGCCCAATTTCCAGCTTTAAGGAATAAAACTTATTTTAATTATGGGGGAACTGGACCCATGCCCAAAGGAGCAATGGATGCTATTATCCAAGCACAAGCTCAGATTCAAGATATTGGTCCTTTTAGTCTAGATACATATTATTGGATTAAGCACCAGATGGCAAAAGCCAGAAGTACAATCTCCCAAGTACTAAATGCACCAACATCTACGATTACCTTAACCGATAATGTGACAGTAGGCTGTAATATCTCTATGTGGGGTATTGATTGGCATCCAGGCGATAGTATACTGCTTTCAGACTGTGAACATCCAGGAATAGTTGCTGCTGCTCAAGAAATTGGCCGGAGATTTGCTGTAGAAATCATTTATTGTCCCATACAAGCGACGTTGAATCAAGGCGATCCTGTGCAAGTAATTGCCCAAAGTTTAAAATCTAGTACCCGTTTAGTTGTTTTGAGTCACATCTTGTGGAATACAGGTCAAGTCCTACCTCTTGACAAAATAGTAGAAGTATGTCACGAGAATGAGTCTCTATTACTCATAGACGCAGCCCAGTCTGCTGGAGTACTACCTTTAAATCTAACAGAATTAGGAGTGGATTTCTACGCTTTCACCGGACATAAATGGTTGTGTGGACCGCCAGGGGTGGGTGGATTGTATGTGAGTCCCGCAGCACGGGAAAAACTCCATCCGACATTTATTGGTTATGCGGGAATTATCACTGATGAGCGATCGCACCCAGTAGATTGGCTACCAGATGGTAGGAGATATGAAGTATCTACGATCGCCACTCCACTATATATAGGTTTAAGTGAAGCGATCGCTAGCCATGATCAATGGGGTAATACGGTACAAAGATACGAGCAAATTTGTCTCAACAGCAAGTACCTCTGGGAAAAGTTATCCCAATTATCCCAACTAGCGTGTTTAAAAAACTCCCCTCCCCAAAGTGGTTTAGTCTCATTTAAACTAAATGGCGATCTGAATAATTTGGATTTAGTCAAATTCTTAGAAGCCAGAAAAATCCTGACCAGAACAATCGCTAATCCGCCATGCGTACGAATTAGTGTCCATTATTTAACTTTAGAGTCAGAAATTGATCAACTAGTCGCAGCGATAGAAGAATTTTGCTCGCTTTAATTCACAATAGCCTTTGTCAAGTTTGCCAATGCAACGCCCGATTTTATATATCGCTATTACCAATCATGGCTTCGGTCATACCACCCGTACCGCGGCGATCGCCTCCAGAATTCAAAAGCTATGTCCAGAAGTCCTACTGATTATAGTGACTACTGCTCCCAGATGGTTGCTAGAATCTTATATAGATGGTGACTTTATCCTGCGACCTCGTGCTTTTGATATCGGAGTCATCCAGGCTGACAGCTTGACAATGGATAAACCAGCCACCTTAAATAAATTGCGCGAAATTCGCCAAAGTCAAAATTCCTTAATTACTTCTGAAGTCAACTTCATCCGTCAAAATCGCGTTGATCTGATTTTAGCGGATATTCCCTTTCTCGCTCCTGGCTTCGCCAAAGCCGCAAACGTTCCTTGTTGGATGTTGAGTAATTTTGGCTGGGACTTGATTTATCGGGATTGGGGAGGAGAATTTAGAGAAATTGCTGATTGGATCAGTGATTGGTATGGGAAATGCGATAAATTATTCAGACTCCCTTTTCATGAACCCATGACAGCTTTCCGTGATATTATAGATGTGGGTTTAACAGGTGGCTCACCCAACTACTTGGTGGAAGAATTGCGAGCAACTTGGGGAATACACACACCAATAGAAAAAACAGTCCTGCTGACTTTTGGTGGTCTAGGTTTACAGCAAATCCCCTATGATAACTTACGACAATTTCCAGATTGGCAATTTATCACCTTTGATTCCTCTGCTCCAGATTTACCCAATCTGATTAAAATTACCAATCGTCAGTATCGTCCTGTAGATTTTATGCCCATTTGCAGCAGAGTAGTTTCTAAACCAGGTTATGGAACATTCTCTGAAGCAGCACGCTTAGAAATACCGATTGTTACCATCACTCGCGATGATTTCGCCGAATCGGCTTTTCTGCTAGACGGGATTACTGATTATCACTATCACCAAATCCTCTCTCCATCGGAATTTTTCCAATCCAACTGGGATTTCCTTCACCTCCAACCCCAACCACCCCAGAAAGATCAGGTAATTGCTCCTGATGGGAATCAGGCGATCGCTTCTGCTGTGATCAACTATTTCCATTAATATTCATTTTAAACTATCTTATGTATCAATATCAAAAGCTATTGAGAATTTCCACCACTGGTAAATCATTTCAAAATATCACAGCTAAAATATCAGCCATAGTAGCCGAATCTGGAATCGAGACAGGTTTATGTACCTTATTTTTGCGCCATACCTCCGCTAGTTTAGTCATTCAAGAAAATGCTGACCCTGATGTTCTAGTAGATCTGGCTAACTTCATGAGCAAACTAGTCCCAGAGTCAGGTAACTATATTCACAATAATGAAGGTCCAGATGATATGCCCGGTCATATACGTACAGCTTTAACAAGTACGTCGGAAAATATACCAATTAACAATGGTTACTTGGTTTTAGGTACTTGGCAAGGTATTTACATTTGGGAACATCGCCAGCATGGTAATCAAAGGGAATTAGTCGTCCATATTTCAGGAATGAAACCAATATTATAAACTACAATCCCAGGTAAATTATCTCACAAAAGATATATCTCTATTTCTATCTAAAGGAAGTAACACATTTATTTGAACTATGTCATATTGAATAAGTATGAGATAGAAATAATCGGTTAATCCTAAAAATATCATTTGATAGAGGTCAAAATGGCTAGCAAAGTCCAAGAAAAAATTCAAGCTGATTTACAAAAAGCTAAGGCTGCTGGACAGTTAAGAACTGAACAAATCCGCGAAATTGTCAAAAACGCCGTTGCGCAAGTAGCTCATGAATTTGCATCGGGTTCTAGCGAAATACGTACTATCATTAAAGATTCTGTCTTGACAGTTGTTGATGTTGTTAAAGACAGCGGGAGCGAAATTAAGGAAGACGTTACAGCTTCTATTCAAGGAGCACTAGAAGCTGTAAACGTGCAAAGACACGAAAAGATGATCCAAACTCAATTACAGCTAAAACAACTACAAGAACAGTTAGACGATGAGGAAGAAAAACTCCAAGAAGAAATGGATGCGATCTTAACGGAAGTTTCTCAAGCAGCATCTGAACCAGGTAAAAACCCTAATTCTCAACTAGCGATTAAGTCGGCGATCGCTACTATTCAAGATAGCGAAGAAGCCACTCTGTTAAAGAAACGCTACGCCCAACTCCAATCACAAATAGCAATTATCAGGGCTAACTTAGCAGCACGTTATGACGGTCGTTCTCACGAAGTGCAAAATTATTTAGACGAAGCAAAAAATTGGTATAGTCGTACTCTGGCTCACTCAGAAACTGTAGCTACCCAAATCCAAGAGCAACATTCCCGATTGGAGGATAAATTCAGTGACGCTGGAAGAGCGATCGCTCAACGGGAGCAAAAGATTAAATCCAACTTGCGAGAATTATTGACCGCAACTGCTGACTTATTTAAGGATAAGTCATCTTCCTAAGTAAAGCAAAAATAAACCTCTTTGTTCCTTACACTAGACTCGCAATAAATCCTAGAACGCCAGTAGGGGCGCAAGGCCTTGCGCCCCTACAAGTTTCACCAATTTTACATAAATTCACATACTTAGAATTATTTTGACTCCAGGATCAAAAATCAAAAATATCATGCTGTTCTCGAAAAATCCTTTGGGTATGGGGTAAGCCTAAATCATCTGCTAGTAAATCAACACCATCCATAATCTTAGGTATTTGAATTTTATCAACCTTCAAACCAGAGAAACAATTAGATCTATAATCCTCGTTTCTTTGAAATCTTTCTACCGCATTTTTTAAAGGACGCATCACAGGATAAGCATTTTCCGCTTTATTAATTGCTACTTGGAGTAGAGGATAATGGAGTCTAAGAACAGCTAAATCAATTACATCTCTAGCTTCTACGCTATCATCCATAAATCTATCAGAATTGGCTAGTAATTTAGATGTAAAACAATCGTTAATACTTAGACACGCAACAGGCGACCAACTAGGATACCTTGGCGGATCTGGTTGAAAACGAACTTCTGCAATAATTTCTGTTTTTATACGTATATTATCTATATAAATAACCATTCTAATCCCATATTGATCAGCAGATGATCTTCCTAAGCTAATTCTACTTAAATCTCGAAACAAAGCTTCATAGCCACGATCAAATATTAAGGTACGGAGATATTTGTATCCTCCTGTACTAACTGAGGATATAAAATCAATATCTTTACTCCATCTATATTCATTAAAATCCAGAGTAAGAAGGGTTCCATCTCCAAAATAAGCAGAGCTTTGATTAAGCACTTCAATATCTAAGCAGTTAAGAATTATCAGGATTTGATGATGATGTTCCAATTTAAAGGTCATAGATCAACTACTAACCAAGATCTATAGAGTCTAGCCAGTTCTTGAACAAAACACAATTCTTCTCCCTCCAGATTATCTAAAATACTACGATAACGCCAACCACGCTCATACCGACTTAACATTTGCTCTGGAGTAAACCGATATACATTCTCTGTCTGCCAACATACTGATTCTAGGAAAGGTAGTTTCTTCGGTATAACAAGAGGATTTGCTACTGGTGCTGTGTTTGTCATAACTTAAACATCAACCAATCTGATATCTCTTCGATTTTAGATTAATTTCATTGATTTGAACAACTTTTGACGCTGAATACCACAAAGATTATTTCCTCTGCTGATTTATTTAAAGATAAACCATCTTCCTAGAAAACTCCTTCATCTCCCAATACTAGTCGGTTAAGGAAACATAGGTTGGATTGAGCGTCCCATAAAAAAAGCCAAATTCTCTCCCCCCAGACCCGCACGGGCCCAAAGGGAGAGAATATGCATCCCAATAACCTACCCCCCATCTTAGTTGTCTAACAATTTGGGAAGGAAAGATTATTTGGAAGATACTTTTATAATAATTCCAGCCTTGAGTAGTTTTCCTCCCTCTGGAGATAGATATCGTGATGAGGAATTTGTCGAAAAGGAATAGATGATTATGTAAGTATTTATATGCAAAATACATATTTTTATTTTATGGTACTGCAGTACTATGAAATAAAGCTCCTTTTTTTAACTCAACTATATTGGCTTTATCATTAGCGATCGCCCAATCAACAACCTTTGACATAATATCTCTTTTAAACTCTTACCTTTAAAAGCCTTATTAGACAGAGTGCTTAGATTCTATATGGAATACTAGAGCGCTTAATCTCAACATGGTTGTATCCATTCTTATCCAATATAAACCGCAATCCTTGATCAGATCTTTCAAAATCAGCCGTTGGTGAAATATAAACTTCCTTAATAGGCAAATGAGCATTATCTTTCATTTTTAACTTCAGAAAAGGGATAAAAAGATTATTTTTCTCTCGAACATTGATTATTTCCAACTTATTTGTACTTAAATAGATGCGTCGTTCTTTTTCCTCAGAAAAGCCTTCATGTTTAAAACTTACCACTAATGTATCGATTCGTTCTTCTACAAGAGTGACAATTTTAGCAATAATGCTATTCATTTCTGGTTCTCTTATACAATTCAAATCATCAATTAAGTTCTTAATCAAATAATCAATATAATCTACTATTAAAGATGAAGCTATTTCTTCCTGTTGTTTTTGCCCATAAATTACTTTACAAGCTTGAACATCAAGTTCCAACCCAGATAATAAATCCTGAGTTCTAAATCCAACAGAATAAGCTCCATAAGCTCGCCACTGACTCAGCTGATCTCCATTCTCTGTAAAACAGCAACCATATTGACTTGATGTATTCTTAGAACTCAATCGCTTGAGAATTTCTTCTAAAATATTTATTGCTATTAGTTTGCATTTCACCTCTTTTTTAACGCTATTCCTAATATTCTTCGCGAGCAAGCCCATGAGAAAAGACTTTCTCACATGTTCGCTAGTTAGAAGTTGCAGTAATAATTCGTCATTTAATTCCGAACCACTGTCTGCTTCCAACTCTTTCAGAATTTCTTCCCAGTTTTCAGTTTTGTACTCATACCTTAAATTTTTCGCAACTATCGTAAATATAGAAATACCTAGTTTTAATTCTTTAGCATCATTAACATAAGCCAGGTTAGAACTCCATAGCTCGTGGTTTTCTAACATTCCTTTTAGTCCAGATGGAGTTGTATAATGATAGAGAATATCATCATCAAAACCATTACTCATTGGCAGATCCTCCCGCCACATCTGATATAAATCATGTAGCTTGGTAATTAATGTTGCATCCTGATTCATTACCCCTTACCTCTTACCCAAAGTGAAGCCAGAGTTCTTGTCGCTCAAGTTACAATCCCATATGAATAACTTTAAACGATACCATGATAGTTTGACAACCCTTTAGCGCAAGTTTTGCCCAAGATGCTGCAAGTTTTCGCCACTTGACAACTCCCATTTTGCAACCCATTTCGAGCCAGGGTTCCATAACAGTGGATTTTTAGGTGGCGAAAACTTCGTGAGCGTAACTAATATCCACTTTCTCTGTTCACTAGTTCTTCATGTTTTAATATCACCCAAACTGCATGAATACTACCAGGAAGCCAACCTAAAAGAGTGAGCAGAATATTAATCCAGAGAGTTGGACCAAAACCCACAGTCAGAAATACTCCCACTGGAGGTAACAACAAACCTAGAACCAAGCGCGTGATTTTCATAAACTTCATCTATTGTCTGCTGCAATAGTCTATGGATCTGCTAATGTATCTATTTAATTACATTTTCCTCAATTAAAGCCAATGTCAACTCCACCCAAAGAATTAAACAAAGAATTAAATTAGGGTGGAGATGCTCAATAACTGCTCTCCATCTGTTCAGATTTAAGACTCTCGTATCCGTTGAGTATCATTGGTTGCGGGAAGTTCCAATCCTTTTTCGGCAAAGTATTTGCTGATGAAAGTATTCACCAAAGACAAAATTACTGGTCCCCCAATAAAAGCAATTAATCCGTGAGCGCTAAAACCAGGGACGATCGCAGCTGCTAACCAAAACAAAATTCCATTAATGATCAGAGAAAATCCACCTAACGTAGCATAGTTCAATGGTAAGGATAGCGCAGTCGCTATCGGTTTCACTGAACTATTGAGAAACCCGATCACCAGAGCGGCGATTAAAGCTGAGGGAAAATTAGCTATGTTAACTCCCGGAATGACTAAATCTACAACTAGTAGACTGAGCGCTGTAGCAAGCGCAGTTAAGAATGTTCCCCACAATGTTTCTGACCATGTTCCCGACATTTTTTTATCCAAAAAATAGCAATAGCACTACTACTCCATATTCCAGTAGTCAGTCTATTTTCACCTCTTTTGTTTGATAGAATTACATTACGCCATTGGGATGATTTAGCTATTATTATCTTGATATTCGCGATCGCTCAAATTTGATGATTTCTCAATCTTCCAAACAGATGCTCCTCAAGATACCCATGATTTTCTCAGGTGTATCAATATAATATTCTAGCGGATCGATCGCTATATTTCGAGCAGCCAATTTGAGAAATTTCCAATTTGTTCCTGTAGATATACAACCATAGATAGATGCGATTGCATTCTGCTGAGTTTCATTATAAATTTGGGCTGCGATCATTTCAGCAGCACATTGAGGAATACCACTTTTAATATTGTCATTTTTGGCTTCTACCAACATAACTACTGGTACAGCCAGAGAGTATTGATCGGGTGATCTGGAAATAATATAATCGCATCGACCAGATAGACCGCTTTCTTTATCTACATTGAAATCTGTACCAGAGAATAAACTAAGTCGATCTCTAAAACACATTTTTAGCTCTCCTAGAATCGGAGCAATAATATATTCTGAACGAGCTTTTTCCGTATCAATTGCCAGAGCTAAGGATATATACTTGTCTAAGTAATGTTTTAATTCTGCTGAAATTTTCTGGATCGGAGGAGATGGAAAAAGAACTTCATTTTGGCTAAAATTGATGCAGAACTTCTCCTTCAAGCTGTTTATGGTAAAGTCACTGTAGCTCATTTTCAAATAAATGTTTGATTTGACAAAACTTAGGAATGATTTGACTAGATGATTTCTCCTGTTAAGCTAAATGGTCTAACTTCCGTAATTTTCACTTTTACCAACTTTCCCTTGAGTTGATTAATATCGCCGGTAAAGAAAGTCAGACGATTACCATCAGTCCGTCCCATTACCTGAGTTTGATCTTTAGGGTTTTGGTCTTCTACTAGTACTACTTCAGTGCGACCCAAATAACGCTGCGATCGCTCGGCGGCTTTTACCCCTACAAGATGATTCAACCTTTGTAGGCGATCGCTTTTAACGGTTTCACTCAATTGATTATCCCACAAAGCCGCTGGTGTTCCGGGACGAGGCGAGTAAGCAGCAGTATTCAACAGATCAAAACCAATCTCTTCTACCAAATCCAGAGTATTTGTAAACTGTGCTTCTGTTTCTCCAGGGAAACCAACAATCGCATCAGCACTAATAGATGCATCAGGCATATAATGACGAATCGTATCAATGATCCGCCGATATTTTTCGTGGGTATAACCCCTAGCCATTGCTTTTAATATCTCATTGTCTCCAGACTGAAAAGGAATGTGGAAATGCTGGCAAACTTTGGGTAATTCTGAACAAGCGCGAATTAGTCTTTCTGTAAAATACCTTGGATGGCTTGTGGCAAATCTAATGCGCTCAATTCCATCAACATCATGGACAAAATAGAGTAAATCAGTCAACGTATGTAAATGACGACCTGTTGAAGTTACTCCTGGTAAATCTCTCCCGTAAGCATCAATATTTTGTCCAAGGAGAGTAACTTCTTTATAACCTTGTTGTCCTAATTGCACAATTTCAGCCCGAATAGATGCTGGAGTACGTGATTGTTCAACCCCTCGCACATTGGGAACTACACAATATGTACAACGTTCATTACAGCCATAAATTATATTCACCCAACCAGTCACTTGACTATCTCGACGTGGTTTTGTGATATCTTCCATAATATCGATAGCTTCAGTTGCTACGACTTGATTCCCAGCGAAAACCGACCCAAGCAGATCTTGTAGACGATTAGCGTATTGTGGTCCCATAACTAAATCTAATTCTGGTACCCGTCTCAACAATGCTTCACCTTCTTGTTGAGCCACACACCCAGCCACAATTAGAGTTAGATCTGGCTGTTCGTGTTTACGTTTGGCTTGTCTACCAAGATAAGAATAAACTTTTTGTTCAGCGTTATCTCGAATTGTACAAGTGTTGTAAAGGATTAAATTCGCCTGATTGGGGTCTTCCGCCCACTCAAAACCCATCTGCTCCAGGATTCCAGCCATCCGCTCTGAATCGGCTTTGTTCATTTGACAGCCAAAGGTAATGATGTGATAACGACGGGGTATGGTGGTCATTGGAAGTTACGCGAAATTAATAATGTTGATAAAAGTAAGCTAAAAGTAGTCTTTTCCTCTATTCTATACAATACAGAAGTATTCCAGCACGGCTCAGTTATTTTATCTTTATAATGGCAGCTAAAACCAATTCCAATTCTTGGATTACTTATCCTAAAACCAATTCCCCAGCTCAAATACGCTTATTTTGTTTCCACTATGCTGGAGGGAATGCTACAGTTTTCCGCACATGGTCTCAGCATCTACCCGGTACTATTGAAGTTTGTCCTATAGAGCTTCCTGGCAGAGGTAGACAGATTAATCTGCCTTCATTTATACACATCGATCCTTTAGTTAATGCAGCAGCTCAGGCTCTCTTACCTTATCTACATAAACCATTTGCTATTTTTGGTTATAGTATGGGAGCATTAATTGGTTTTGAATTAACCAGAATTCTACGATCTAAGTATAATATTACTCCGTTACATCTATTTGTCGCTGCTCGCCGTGCACCGCAAATTCCTGACCCTAAACCACCTATTTACAACTTACCAGAGGCAGATTTTATCCAAGAAATAATTCGCTTAAATGGTACTCCCAATGCAGTTATAGAAAATCAGGAACTTATGCAGTTGTTTATCCCAATTCTGCGAGCAGACTTCAGAGTTTTAGACACCTATAATTATACTAATCAATCTCCATTGACCTGTCCTATTACTGTCTTTGGCGGTTTACAAGACAAGGAAATAAGTTATGATTATTTGACAGCATGGCAAGAGCAAACGACCGCCTCTTTTTCAATACATATGCTTGATGGTGATCACTTTTTTATACACTCCTCCCCAAGCTTGTTATTTAAGACTATAGCTGAAAAACTAGAGGGCTGAAGGAAAAGTCAGGGAGCAGCCTGCTCACCTACCTCCCTTGCACTCCTCCTTTCCCATACTTTTTTTAGTATGTCTATATTGCAATGCTATAATTATATGTAGGAAGCTAAGAATTAAGCTTATCTAGAGTAAAATTAGGTTAGGATATTCTGATAGTTCACCCGATCTAGAAGCTTAAGTTGCAGTCTCCAAAATTCAACCTTATTGTATTTTTGAGGAAATCTTATGACGCTACTAAGTCGTTGGAACCCTTTCAGAAGTTGAATCTAGACTGAGTCTAGGTTGGACTGGGTTGGATCTAGGTTGAGTCTGGGTTGGATCTAGGTTGAATTATATGTTTTACGGCATCAGTAGCAGCAATTCCTGATAAATTAATCTCAGGGAAGATGTTATTGATGCCGACACGTATTATAAAACAACTAAAAGTTTTCCCATCTCTGGAAAATCGATCAAATTATTTACAAAAAACTTGCAGTAAAACACACACTGAAAGGGTTTAATTTGCTTGAATAGCTATAGTAAGAGGACTGAGATTAGTATTTGCTAAACTATGGCTACAAAACAGATCGACGTTAGAGAATATACTGTCAGAGCGCATAAGAGATTGATTCACACACGAATTTTTCACTTTGTTTGTAAACAATGCAACCAGGCTACCAAACGGGAAACCTTCGGTCCACGACCACTCTATTGCGAAAGTTGTCGTCCCCCCCAAGCACCTAAAAGGTCACTACAGGAATCTAGTAAAGCAAAACCTAGACCTATGTCTTATAAAGGCGAAATTGATTTAGATTGATTGAATTGCCATGAACTCTAACGAACAGTTACAACCACCTCCTGAGATCTTTATTACACCATTATTAGAGCTACGAGACTACTATGCTGGTCTTGTAGAAGAGTATCAACGATTGTTTTTACAGGCGCGATCGCAACTCAATCATGCAGAAGCTCTGCTCTCTAATTGGTCTTTTTCAGATGAACATAAACATCTGTCGCAACTCGAAGTAGAAAATGAAGCCATAACAGCTTCTCCAGATAATTCACTCTTGCTTTTGTCGTCTGATAAAGCTGCTACTGCAAATTTATTGGAGTCTATAGAGTCACAAATTCCCGACTCAAACAACTTAGATAAGTTGGTAATTGCTCATTCTGAGTCTGAGGTTACAGAATCAACAGAGTCGCAGTTACAAAATACCTCTTTAGACAGTTACGGCGAAATCATCAAAGGTGCAGATATTCCCATGTTGCACCAGTACGCAAATCTGACTCGGATGGAGGCTCTAAAAAAACTTTTGCACGAATATGCGGGTACTGTATGCCATATAGACTTTGTTGTGCGAGAGCTTTATGGTGAATTAGAGCCAAATATCTTTAAGGTGGTAAAAGGGAGAGTGCAATCTTCTCTTACTCAAGGTAGAGAAAGAGGATATTGGGCAGCGATTCCCAATGAACCAGGTTGTTATACTCTGACTTTGAGTTTGCTATCTTCCACAAGTAGCAATAACTTTTCTCCAGGTCTGAGGTCAAAAAGAAAGAAGCCCTTTATCCTGCCCAAAACTAAAATAGTACCCATGCTGAAAACCTTTGAAGGTCAGTTCTTGATTGACGCTATCACCTCTTTTCTAGAGAAAAATTTGGGACGTATTTTCAGTGTGAATGAAATTGTCAGTGGAATTTATGGAGAACTTGATTCTCAGCAGCTACGAGAAGTCAAAAACAAGGTGCTGAACGAATTATCTAGAGGTCATCGCACAGGACGATTCTCTAGAGTTCCCCATAAAACTGGCTTCTACACTTGGGACGCAAGTAGGCTGTAGAAGAGGCAGGGGGTAGGGGAGCAGGGGAGATGAAGAGTTGGAAAAGTAATTAGAATGCTATCTTGAGTATGTAGTTCAGAGATTAATAGCTTAATCACAATCTTAACCACTTAAGCATCAATTTCTTTCTCCCCTGCTCCCCTGCTCCCCTGCTCTCCTTGCCTCTTATTGCCTCTAAAAAGAAACCCTCTCACCAGGACAAGGGGCAACTACTTGAGTAGCTAAATTATTTTGAGCTAACAGCAACTGAAATTCAGCCACACTCCCTTGAGACCGCAGGAACTTTGCTATTAGTCCTTCATAAACTATGTCAACAGCCCCTGCCGTTGGTAGCATGATTTGAGGTTTCAGCCATTGAGCAACTAGCAATGCACTCTTCATGCCTTTAATAATCGATCCTACTAAAGGTAGACTTAAACTGATAACTGGCGTAATTACCACATCAATTGGTGCAAGCTCTTGGAGTTTTGGCGAATGATTGCCATGAGGTTCATAATATAGTTTGCGTCCACTACTTAATTCTTGGAGCACATAACCGTTTTCCCAGAGATTTACCCCCACTAAAGCACCAAGAACAGCTCTGATTTCTAACTGCTGATTCAAGATGAAAGTTTCGCCATGATTCAGGGTTGTGACTTGGCTATATCCCAAATCTCTTGCTACTTTAGCCGCATTTGGAGAAGCAACAACTGGAATATTGCGACCAAGCTGCTTGAGTGTTGGTGGGTGAGCATGATCTTCTAAACCTTGAGATAGTAGAATCAAATCAATATTTTCTGGTATTGGTAAAGAGTTGGGACGAGTACCTTTAAAGAACCAATCCCATCTGTTGAAGGTTAAGGTATCTACCAACCAAGGATCAAGCAGTATCCTTTGCCCAGCTAATTCTATTAACCAACTGTTACTGTCTAGCCAAGTGAAGTACATATGTTGAATATTTGGTGAATATTTGGTGAATATTTCCATATTTACAGAGATATTTCATCAAAGTACAGAAACAGTAGGGGCGCAAGGCCTTACGCCCCTACTCCCACAACTAATTAATTTACTTCGGTTTTACACCTAATATATGTAATAACTTATCTGTATCATCTAGTTTGCCTACAATGCGCTTAATTGGATGCGGCCAGACTTTTACGAGAGTAGGAGTCGCAGACACTTGATTCATTTCTGCTTGTTCTGGATGCGTTAAGACATCGATTACCTTTAAACTGTAGGGAAATACTAGCGATCGCTCCAATAAGTGATGCAAATTTTGCAAAATTCTTTCCGTATTTACACTATGTCCAGTCACGAATAAGCGCAATACATAACCAGGAATAGTCATGCTTTTTTGTTCTAGATCGTAGCCTGTTGAGCTATACTGTGCGCCTATTCTTGACGGGTCTAAACGCACGATTAAATCATGGTCTGCCCAGAGTTGGGGAAAAGATGAACGATATGTGGCTATTACCATGCGATCGCATGTTCCTTCATGTCTTGGAGCCACTTGCCATTCAATCTGATTTAGACTGAAAATCGTGTTTAGTAAAGTTTGGTGACGTATAACTGCTGGATAAGCTTCTGCAAAAGTTTGTATTTGCTGGGTTCTGGGGTCTAACCAATGATCAATAGTTGCTGTATAGCAAGGCACTAAAAAATGTGGCGGCTCTGGTAAATCTAAGATTTCCTGCAAAGCCGCACATAAATGTAAATGCCATCGACTCTGCTTATCAGGGTCGATACTATAAACCACATCTCCTCCAGGTGTAAACAAAGCAATACCTTTAAACAACTGGGGACTAGACAATTTCTTAGAAGTCATGCAATTGACAATTGGGGGAAGCTTGATTAGAGATTTTTAAATCATCTCTACCGGATTAATCCAGATTAAACACGACCACGGAGAGCTTGCGCCATCTCATTGGGAGTTGGTGACATTTCCAGAGCAGTTTCTTCAGTAATGCGACCTTCTTGATAGAGATTCAGTAGTGACTGATTCATAGTGATCATACCGTCAAAACTCGCTTGCTTCATTAATTCGACAATTTCATCATACTTAGCATCTTTAATCCAGTCTTTGACTGCTTCAGTATTAATCAAAATATCATGGAAGGCTGCTCGTTTACCATCAGTTGTCCGACATAGACCTTGAGCAATAACTGCGACTAAAGACTCAGACAGTCCCACCCGCATTGGACCTTGTTCCTCACCTGGGTACAAATTGAGAATCCGCTCAATAGTTTTCACAGCACTATTAGTATGCAAGGTTCCCATGACTAAGTGACCCGTTTGAGCTGCTTTCAAAGCAGTATTGACAGTTTCTCTGTCCCGCATTTCTCCCACTAGAATCAGATCGGGGTCTTCCCGTAAAGCTGCTTTTAAGGCATTGTCAAATTTGCGGGTGTGCATTCCCACCTCCCGTTGTTTTACCAGCGACTTACGACTTTGATGCACGAATTCAATCGGGTCTTCAATACTGATAATATGTTTGGGCATTTCTCGATTAATATAGTCAATCATTGCTGCCATAGTAGTGGACTTACCCGAACCAGTAGGTCCAGTGATCAGAATCAACCCTTTATGGTAATGGCAAACAGTACGAAAAACTGGAGGTAATCTCAACTGGTCAATAGACAAGATTTTCATGGGAATCAACCGCAATACCATTGATGGCCCTTTGAGCGAATCAAAAACATTAATCCGTACACGAGCAAAATCGTATTGAGTTGCACCATCAAATTCTAAAGTGTCTTGGAAGCGCTGAATATCGCTTTCACTCACAATTTCCCTTAACCAACTCATAAAAGTCTCTTTGTCAATTTCGGGATATTCAGTTATTTGGATTTCTCCACGGTTACGAAAGCGGGGTCTCTCACCTACGCCAGCGTGAATATCCGAATAACCTTGTTCAAAAGCTTCTCGAATTAATTTATATAAGGTCAATCGCTCAGGTTCATCGTCACCAACTGTTAAATTATTAGCCGTATTGACTGCTGTAGCTTTCCCGTTGTCTCCATCAGTTACAGGCCTGTTTACTGGTGGAAGTGTTCTGTCCGAGCCAGGAGGCACAGACTTCTGGTTTTTTATATCCAGAGTTTGGGTGGCTTGGCGGTGCGTAGGTGGTGGCGGCGGCGGTGGTGGTACGTTACGAATATGTTGTTCTGTCATGTTTTTTACACAAATTATCTTGTAGCAATTATACAACTTTACACAAATTGTAAATTCGTGTCATTAGTCTTTGGTTATACTAAATCTTTCCCCTTCTATTTGGGTGGCTCTGTATTGAGCATGATGGAAACATAATTATGAGAATCAATGGCAGTTTTTATAAGAAATGTTAAGCTAAATTGGGATTTGGCTTGATTATTCCCAGGTTTTGCGATCGCTCTACAGAAATGGATATGCCATAAGACGGATGCAGAAATATTTTGCCAAAGTAGGATCTAAACCTGGCATTTTAGTAAATGAATCCGCCAAAATAACTGTAAACTTTAGTAAATAACTGCTCATTTTAATAGAAGATTTTTGTATACTAAAGCTTCAGTTCAGTTAAAAAGTAGAAATGCTAGGAATAGCTGAATTAAAATTTCAACCTTGCTGTAAATTTTAGTAGGAGAGAAAGTCATGGTTTCGGCTCAAAGCTCTAATCTAGGAAAGACATACTCCTTGTTAATGATCAAAAGCTTCCTAATTTGGACATTTACATTAGCAGTATGTTTATTAGTTGTGGGATTTCCCTTAGTTGTGGTGATGGCTACGGTCGGGTGCTTATTGTCAATTGTGCTACAATCTATCATGCCAGTTAGTGCTGTATTGCTTGTAGCAGGCGGTTTAATCATGTTCAATGTCATGGCAGTTTTAATTGCTGCAGGGTTATTAACTGCTAGAGGTATTCATCCCAAGCAAATTCGATGGTTAAGTTGGTTGCATGGAGAAGCAGATAAAGCACAGACAACAGTTTACGCAGCTTGTCCTTTAACTTGCGAGATCAAGTAAATATGAAGACGAAAGTTGACAAATAACGCATCCGCCCGGTTCATCCGGGTTTTTTAATGTTTGAATAATTACTGTAACTTTATCTGAAGCATCTGTAGTTTATAATCACAATCTCTATAATTACCCATAACAAATGATTAAGCCGAAAAAAGTTGGAATAGTATTGGGTACTCGTCCAGAAGCAATCAAGCTAGCTCCAGTAATTCAGGTTTTCCGAAATTCGCCAAAATTAGAGTTGCAGATAGCTTTGACTGGACAGCATCGTGAAATGGTTGAGCAAGTAATGCAGTTGTTTCAGATCAAAGCTGACTATGATCTAGAAATTATGCAGCACCAGCAATCACTAAGTGAGATTACCTATCGTAGTTTACAGGGATTAGAGGCTTTATTTAAACAGGAAAAGCCAGATTTAATTCTAGTACAGGGAGATACCACTACCGCTTTTGCAGCAACATTGGCAGCTTTTTACCAAAAAATACCTGTAGGACATGTAGAAGCTGGTTTAAGAACAGATGATTTACTCAACCCCTACCCAGAAGAAGCTAATCGGCGGTTAATCTCACAACTTACTCAGTTGCATTTTGCTCCTACTCTCAACTCTATAGAAAACTTACGTCGCTCTGGAGTAGTAGGGGAAATCCACCTCACAGGTAATACAGTAATTGATGCTCTGTTGAATGTGGCTCAAAATCGACCTGACTGTAAAATCCCAGGCCTAGACTGGGATAATTATCGCGTACTCTTGGCGACAGTACATCGACGAGAGAATTGGGGAGAACCATTGCAGGGGATAGCAGCAGGGTTTTTGCAAATCCTGGAGAAGTTTCCTGATACAGCACTACTGCTACCACTACATCGCAACCCGATAGTTAGGGAGCCACTGCAACAAATATTGGGAAATCACCCGCGAATATTTTTAACCGAACCCCTAGATTATCAAGAATTAGTGGGAGCAATTAACCGATCATATCTTTTATTAACTGATTCTGGAGGTTTACAAGAAGAAGCACCCAGCTTAGGTAAGCCAGTGCTAGTTTTAAGAGATACGACGGAAAGACCGGAAGCAGTTACTGCTGGTACGGCAAAGTTAGTCGGAACCAAGAAAGAAAGTATTATAGCTTATGCTAGTGAATTACTCAGCGATGCCAATGCTTATCAAGCTATGGCAAATGCAATCAACCCCTTTGGTGATGGACATGCTTCAGAACGGATATTGCAAATTGTCGAAAAATTTTTGGGATATGACACTTGAGAAGCAGGGGAGCAGGGGAGCAGGGGGGATGAAGAGTGGGAAAAGTACTTAGAATGCTATCTTGAGTATGTAGTTCAGAGATTAATAGCTTAATCACAATCTTAACCACTTAAGCATCAACTTCTTTCTCTCCCCTGCTCTCCTGCTTCTTTCTCTCCCCTGCCCCTCTGCCACTTACCAAGTCATAATTTAAGGATTAGAAGAGGGAGTAGCCACTGGTTTAGCTGATTTAACAGGTTTACCCGGTTTAATTGGTTTAGCCATCGGCTTACTCATAGGCTTATCCTTTACCTTGGCAGAAGGAGTAGGCGTTGACTTAGATTTAGGCAAAGATGACTCACTTGATAATTTGCTTAGAATATCCTTAGCATCTTTATCTAGTTTCTGACGCAGGACTAAATCAGCAATACCTGTTTCTTTAAGTTGATTTTTTTTCTGATACTCCTTAACTGAATCCTCTACTTGACTATCGTAAAAACGATCCCGAGGCAGAGGTTTAGCCAGTTTCAGTACTAGATTCAAATTTCCCTGTAGGATTTCCACAATCAGAGCAGCATGTTTTGCTGTTTGTGGGTTCTCTTTACCGTCAACAGTTAACTTATAACCTTTTTGAAACTCTTTAATTTCCTTGACTGTTGCTGGATCAGTCAATGGTTCGCTGCCTAGTTTGACATTGTACCCTAATCCTTTGAGTACAGCACGAAATTGCTTATGATTGTAGATACTATGATGGGCAGCAAAAGCAGCATGGGAAACCACCACACTAGCTGTCACTAAACAAGTCAAAGCAATAGTTGCTCTTGATTTTCCTAAATCACACCACATAAAAACTCCTGTGAATAACACCTGAAAACAATATAAATGTTAAAAGGGCATTTTTAAGTTTCTTTAACTGCATCTTTTGCAAATTCTTTCGCGACGAAAAACTAATATAAATTAATTCAGGACAAGTCTGTATAATCAACAACCCTAAAATGAATAAAGGCAACTCTACTCAACAATATACTCTTTTGTTTGAACGCTTAATGGCAATTGCAATTGCTATTAACTTCATCTTGATCTTGTTTGATTTAAGTTACATCCCATTACGGGATTCCTATGTGAAGTATCTATATAAGTTCTTTCATGATCGCTACGGACAGGAAGTATCTCAAGTTAATTTATTTTATGATCCAATAAAAGGTATTAAACCGCATCGAGAAACAACAAAATATTTAGAAACGGTAGATGGGTTAGAGAAACAAGTCAGTTTATGGGGATTAACATCACCTAAAGTCAAAGCCCAATTACAGACACTCACCGATCTCAGTACTGAAATGGTTAATACTAGTCCTTTCGTAGAAGCCGGGAAAAGTGGCATCTTGGAAAAAATTAAAGACCGCATGAGAGAACACGTCCACAAGGAATCTGCAAAACGTGCCTTTGCGACTTTTTGGAGTCAAGAGTATTTATCTCAAAACCATTGGACGCAGGAAATAGATTTTTTTGATCATAATATCCGTCCGTTAATGCTTGTGAATTATTACCGCCAAATAGGCGAAGATGGTCTATTTATCAACCGATTTTGGCAAATTGACCAACCTTTTGTATTTTTCTTTGGAGTGGAATTACTCGGCCATATTTTTTATCTCAAACGAAAGTACTCTTATTTAGGATGGATAGAAGCTCTGCTATGGCGTTGGTACGATTTACTTCTATTATTACCTTTTTTTCGTTGGCTACGTATTATTCCGCTTATGATACGCCTGGACAGATCTCATTTAGTTGATCTGAAACTAATACAGCAGCAAGTTAACCAAGGAGTTCTGGCTAACTTTGCGGAAGAATTGACAGAGATTGTGGTGGTACGAGTCATCAACCAAGTTCAGGGTTCCATTCAACGGGGTGATGTGTTGCTCTGGCTAAAACAACGACAAAATGCCAAACCTTATTTAGATATTAATCAAGTTAATGAGCTAGAGGCAATGATTGAGTTATTGGTACTGACGATAATTCAGCAAGTCATGCCTAAAATCCAACCTGAAATGGTAGCCATTTTGCGCCATGCTATTTTTAGTGCTTGTCAACAAGTCCCTATTTATCAGAATTTCCAAAATCTTCCTGGAGTAGTACAAACCCAGGCTTATTTAAGCGAGCAATTGTCTGAGCAGATCACGACAAGTCTGTATGAAATTCTGCAGGGTATGAGTACTGATCCTGTGACTAAAAAACTTTCTGTTAAATTAGTGGAAAGCTTTAGTACAGCCTTAGGAGGGGAGCTGCAGGAAAAACATGTAATGACTAAAATCCAAAGTTTACTATTTGACTTCTTGGAAGAAGTGAAAATTAATTATGTCCAGCATCTATCCCAAGATGATATAGACAAGATTATTGCTGAAACTAGACAGATGCGTACACAGGCTGCTGTTGACCCCATGGAGCAAAAAGGTGGTACTCTTGCCAAAATGGAATAACACTCCCATTAACAACAGAACTTATAACTAATGAGTAATGACTATCTGGAGAAATACGTTACACTCAAGGTAGAGGCGAATTAACATTAGTTCGTCCGGAGCAGGAGACGCTCATGCTCCGCAAAAGACTTCTTGAAAGATATCCCTATCGCAGGAAGTGGGTCAATACCCACTTTTTTTATTGATTTTTGGCAATGACTCATCCTTTAGTCCCACAAATTATTGATTTAGCAACACCAGTAGCAGAACAACTGGGGTTGGAGGTTGTTGGTGCAGTTTTTCACACGAACCACCAGCCACCAATCCTCCGAGTAGATATCCGTAATCCTCAACAGGAAACTGGTTTAGATGATTGTGAGCGGATGAGCCGGGCATTGGAAATCTCTTTGGATACATCAGAGATAATTCCAGATGCATATGTGTTGGAAGTGTCCAGTCCTGGTATTTCACGCCAATTGCTAACTGACAGAGAGTTTATTTCCTTTAAAGGATTTCCTGTAGTTATCTCCACTTCTCAAATCCACGATGGACAGCAAGAGTGGACTGGTCAATTAATGCGCCGGGATGAAACAACAGTCTATCTCAACCAAAAAGGTCGTGTAGTTGAAATTCCTCGTGTTCTGGTTACTAGGGTGCAACTAGATGCGCGTCGCTAAGAATTAGGTGCCTAGCTCACCAGGCGGAGGAACTCCACCTTAAACACGACTTCGCTCCACCGACCGTTGTGAACCAGGAATTGGTAGTTAGGAATATGAGCGTATAGTCTAGTATATAGGCTAATTTAAGCAAGGTAAAGCGATTGGCTACCTTCGTATCAGGTTATAAGAATATGCCTGATTGCCACTTCTGCAGTCAGTTTTACTGGGTGCTTACAGATAAATTAAGGAGATTTTTTATGTCAATGGTTAGTTTACCTGGATTAAAAGATTTAATTGAAAGTATAAGCCGTGAGCGCAATTTACCTCGTTTGGCAGTTCAATCAGCTATTAGAGAAGCACTACTTAAGGGTTATGAACGTTATCGTCGGGCGCAAAATCTAGAGCGCAAGCAATTTGATGAAGATTATTTCGATAATTTTGAAGTAGAACTTGATACTGACGGACAAGGATTTCGCGTCCTTTCTACTAAAACTATTGTGGAAGAAGTGATTAATTCTGACCACCAAATTTCCTTAGAGGAAGTGCAGCAGGTAGCACCAGAGGCACAGCTAGGAGACTCCGTAGTCCTGGATGTTACGCCAGACCAAGGAGAATTTGGTCGGATGGCGGCCATGCAAACTAAGCAAGTCCTAGCTCAAAAATTGCGGGATCAGCAGCGTCAAATGGTGCAAGAAGAGTTTCAAGATCTTGAAGGTACAGTTCTGCAAGCTAGAGTGCTACGTTTTGAAAGGCAGTCAGTGATATTAGCGGTTAGCAGTGGTTTTGGTCAACCAGAAGTAGAAGCTGAACTATCTAAACGGGAACAGTTACCGAATGATAATTACCGAGCCAATGCTACTTTTAAGGTGTATCTGAAAAAAGTATCACAAGGTCAACAGCGCGGACCACAGTTATTAGTATCTCGGGCTGATGCTGGTTTGGTAGTTTATTTATTTGCTAATGAAGTACCGGAAATTGAAGATGAAGTTGTGCGAATTGTGGCTGTAGCGCGGGAGGCTAACCCCCCTTCCCGTTATGTAGGACCGCGAACTAAAATAGCAGTTGATACTCTTGATCGTGATGTAGACCCTGTGGGAGCTTGTATTGGAGCTAGAGGCTCGCGGATCCAAGTAGTAGTTAATGAGTTAAGGGGTGAAAAAATCGATGTAATTCGTTGGTCTCCAGACCCAGCCACCTATATAGCTAACGCCTTGAGTCCAGCTCGGGTTGATGAAGTCCGACTTATGGACCCGGAAACTCGGCAAACCCACGTTTTAGTCGCGGAAGATCAATTGAGTTTGGCAATTGGCAAAGAGGGACAGAATGTACGTTTAGCAGCCCGATTGACTGGTTGGAAGATTGATATTAAAGATAAAGCTAAATACGATCATGCAGCCGAAGATGCAAAATTCATCGCTGCTAGAGCTAAACAACAACTTGAGGAGGATGACTATAGTAGTTCAGAAGTAGAGTATGAACTTGAAGATGAACTAGCATTAGATGCAGATGATTTTCACTTAGGAGAGGATGATTAGTGGTTGACAGTTTATTGGTGTCTATGGTTGATTGTTGACAACAACAAAGATAAACTTAGCAAAAATGCCTAATGAAACCAAATTATCGGCGTTGTCTTAGCTGTCGTCAAGTAGGCTTAAAGGAAGAGTTTTGGCGGATTGTCCGCATATTTCCTTCGTCCAATGTACAATTAGATTGGGGCATGGGTCGTTCAGCCTACATTTGCCCTAAGGCTAGCTGTCTCCAAGTAGCTCAAAAAAAAATAAACTAGGGCGATCGCTGCACGCCGCAGTGCCAGAAGCGCTGTATGAAACCTTATGGCAGCGATTAGCCCAAAATAAGGAGTAGGCGCTTTTCTTTGGCTCTTGTGTTCTGGAATTGTGGTTTTAATCACAAAAAGAATATTTGGTAAGCAGTCGAGCTATTCGGACTTTTACCATATCCTACAGGAATTGCCAAAAATTAGTGCCAAAATAGTAAGTGGGTGTAAAAGGCAAATAGCTCTCTAGAATCAAAGCCACTTGCTTTCCCAAAGCATTGGCAATCGAAGGGATGCAGCAATACATCCAACAAGTTTTACACGGGTTGTGTTGTGGAAGACTCAGAATCAGCAAAACAAGAACCCAAAAAATGGCAACCTGGTAGCGCTCAGGCGCAGTTCGGTGTTAACTATCATTTATTGGTCAAGACACCAGAATTAACCCGGAACATCTCTCTTTCCTGATTGGAGGCACCTACAAAATTATCAAAGGTAACCTAAAAAACAGTGATCTAAGGATGGAGATGTCACAAACCAGGCAACCATCCATTAAGACTGTAAATTAAAGGGGAAAGAGTGGATGAACAACGGCAAAGTTAGAATTTATGATTTATCAAAGGAATTGAATTTGGATAACAAAGAGCTATTAGCAATTTGCGACCAGCTCAGCATCGCGGTCAAAAGTCATAGCAGCACGATTTCTGAATCAGAGGCTGAACAAATTCGTGTAGCAGCGGAGAAACTCCCGGCTACAAATGCCTTGTCCAAAAAGGAACAAGGTACACACAACCATAAGCCAAATTCACCCCAAACTGGTGGACGCAACCGACCTGCTGCATCACATAAACAACAAATTTTGGAAATTCGCAAACCCAAAATCTTGAGAAACTCTACCAATTCCAACGCCCCAGAAGCGTCAGTTGCTACTAATAATCAAGCTGCTGACGATGATGTCAACTCTCCTGCTCCCCCACGGCCTTTCGCTACACCATTCTCGCCCATGAAGCCGACGGCACCAACTAGACCTGTACCCCGAAATTTATCTGAGACACAGCCCAAACCTCATGTCTCAGAATCCGAGCAAAAGTCTCATAGCCAACTAGTAACAGAGAAAACCACGCCCTCAGAAAAACCAGAAAAGGCAGTTTCATCCAAGACTAAGTCAGAAAAACTAGAAAAGCCCCAAAAAGCTCAACTGGTAAATCCACCTGCTAGACACGCAGAAGAGAAAGCTGCGCCAACTGAACAGGTAGTTTCGGGAGAAAAACCTATCCTCAAGCGCGAACGGCTACGGCGGGAAGAAGAGCGAGAACAAACAAAACCGAAAATTGGCAAGGCTACAACAACAGAAAATCAACCAACACCATCTGTACCACAAAAGCACCAGAATCGTCCGACTTCCTCACCTACCAAACCAGAACAAAGGGGTAATAGACCACCCGGAACCTCGACCTCCACAGATATTCAACGACCTAGTAGACCGTCACGCTCTGCGGAACCGGTCGCTGCTGTTACTGCTACACCACCAAGACATCTATCAGGTGTAGGTGGGAAAAAAGAAGTATTGGATGAGGAGCCGATTACACCTGAAATCCTAGATCTGAAACGTCCAACTCCTCCTCGCCTCAACAAAGGTGGCAAAAAATGGCAGGAAGAGGAAATAATTGACGAAATTAAAGAGAAGGCAAAGGTTGGACCTAAAGGTAAACGAGTCAAACCTATTCTGGACGATGATTTTGAAGAAGACGATTTATTAGATGAAGACGATCTAGGAACTCCAGCTACTATACAGGTTAGTCTTTCTATTGCTCGTCCGCCTAAACCAAAAGCAGCACGACCAGTACAGCAACCAATAGCAGTCACAGTAGCTACGGCTACTAAAGCTAAGAAATCTAGTTCTCATCGCGACCAAAACCGTCGTCAAGAAGTAGAAGTTAAGCAAGAGCGTCCTGAGAAAATCATCGTTACAGGACCAATGACAGTGCAAGAGCTGGCTGATGCCTTAATTGTTGCTGATACAGAGATTGTCAAAATCCTGTTTATTAAGGGGATGGCGGTAAGTATTACCCAAAATCTCGATATTCCCACAATTACACTGGTAGCCAAAGAACTGGAAGTTAACGTAGAAACTGCGGAGCCAGAAGCAGAAGCCCGGAAAGTGACTGAGATGATTGATCTAGAAGACTTAGATTATCTCATCCGTCGTCCGCCAGTAGTGACGATTATGGGACATGTTGACCACGGTAAAACTACCTTACTCGACTCGATTCGCAAAACTAAAGTGGCTGCTGGTGAAGCAGGAGGTATTACCCAGCATATTGGTGCTTACCATGTAGATGTAGAACACGAAGGTAAACAAAAACAGATTGTATTTTTAGATACTCCTGGTCACGAAGCTTTTACCGCAATGCGAGCAAGAGGAGCGCGGGTGACAGATATTGCTGTTTTAGTAGTAGCTGCTGATGATGGTGTGCGTCCGCAAACAGTTGAAGCTATTAGTCATGCACAAGCTGCTGGTGTACCTATTGTTGTTGCTATCAACAAAATTGATAAAGAAGGAGCACAGCCAGATAGAGTTAAACAAGAACTAACTCAATATAGTTTGACTCCAGAAGAATGGGGTGGTGAAACAATTATGGTACCTGTGAGTGCTATTAGAGGTGAAAACCTAGATACGCTCCTAGACATGATCTTGCTGGTAGCTGAAGTAGGCGAACTATCGGCTAATCCAGACCGCCCCGCTAGAGGTACTGTAATTGAAGCTCATCTAGATAAAGCTAAGGGAGCAGTCGCCACTCTCCTGATTCAGAATGGTACTTTGCGCGTGGGAGATATGTTGGTAGCTGGTTCCGCTTTTGGTAAAGTGCGAGCTATGGTTGACGATCGCAGCAAACGAGTCGATATTGCTAGTCCATCTTTTGCTGTAGAGGTATTAGGTTTAAGTGATGTACCAGCAGCCGGAGACGAATTTCAAGTATTCCAGAATGAAAAAGAAGCTCGCGCATTGGCTAGCGATCGCGCTGACAAACAGCGGTTATCTCGTCTCCTCCAAGGACGCGTTACCTTAACGACGCTTTCTGCCCAAGCACAAGAAGGAGAGTTGAAAGAACTCAACTTGATCTTAAAAGCAGATGTGCAAGGTTCAGTAGAGGCGATTATTGGTTCTCTCAGACAAATTCCGCAAAACGAAGTGCAAATTCGGATGCTGTTGTCTGCCCCTGGTGAAATTACCGAGACAGATATTGACCTAGCGGCTGCTAGTAATGCTGTGATCATCGGTTTCAATACTACTTATGCTAGTGGAGCAAGACAAGCTGCGGATGAATCTGGTGTAGATGTTAGAGAATACAACATCATTTACAAACTACTAGAAGACATTCAAGGTGCCTTGGAAGGTCTTTTAGAGCCAGAAATGGTGGAAGAACATCTGGGACAAACAGAAGTACGTGCTGTATTCCCTGTGGGAAGAGGTGCAGTTGCTGGTTGTTATGTCCAATCCGGTAAACTAGTGCGTAACTGTAAACTGAGAGTGCGTCGCGCCGGTAAGGTAATTTATGAAGGCGTACTTGATTCCTTGAAACGGATCAAAGAAGATGTGCGGGAAGTTAATGCTGGTTATGAATGTGGTATTGGTGTAGATAAGTTCCATGATTGGGCAGAAAATGACATTATAGAATCCTATCAAATGGTAACTAAGCGCCGTACCCTGACTATGACCAAGTAGTGGAAAGATATGGAGTACTGAGGAATAAGCTAAATTGGGGGTGTTGCTTTTAAGCAGTTGTGCAACTCTCAACATTTAATGCCAGAAAACTCAGTACTCAAGATTCCCAGGATCAGCCACTAGCAAAGAATTTATCAGATCGATATATTGTCTAAATGGGGGAAATCCAGTTAAAAAAGTGATAAATGTGAAGATTTGATCAATAAAAGCATATTTTTGTAAATTTCTGATTTGTAAATTACTAATTTTGGTGACCGATAACACAGAATTAAATAGGATGAAACAATTAAATTTATGTTGGGTCTAATTATTCTGTCCCTAGATTTAGTTTTTATTGGTTAAGGGTAGCTGCAGTTTGACGGGAAGAACCGGAAAATAGCAATAAAACTGCTACATCATGTTTTATCCTAAGATCATTAGCTATCAGGTCTCCATAATTCTTTAGTCACTTTTACAAGGCATGAGGAACTATGGCTCATATTTCACCTAGCAATCGCCGAGCCTCCCATGAAGCTCCCGTTTGGCAAAATTTAAAACAGGTAATTTCAGGTAGTTCGGGTTTTCAACGTTGGCAACTTGAGTGCAATAGCGGTCAGTTGCAAGGTTTGCGCTTAGAGCAACAAGTGCAAAAATATCTCCGAGAAACTTTAGAAACTCTGGCTTATTAACCAAGCTTTAATTTGTTTTAGCGGCGACCATGGGGTCGCCGTAAATTTTGCTGTTTATTTGGTTTTACTCAATACAATAGTAACTACTAAAAATCGGATATCTCCCTCTTTTTTTGGCAAATCATGCTAGATGTAACAGATTGCAAAGTATAATGAGAGCGATAAAATGACGAAGAAATATTAAAAAGCAGTAGGTTTAAATGCGAGTAGCGATCGCCGGTGGTGGTTTAGCTGGACTTTCATGTGCTAAGTACCTCACAGACTCTGGTTGTACACCCATTGTCTTAGAGAGTCGTGACGTATTTGGTGGCAAAGTCGCAGCTTGGAAAGATGCTGATGGAGACTGGTACGAAACAGGATTGCATATCTTTTTTGGTGCATATCCAAATATGTTGCAGCTATTTAAAGAGCTAAGTATTGAAGACCGATTGCAGTGGAAAGAACACACAATGATCTTCAATCAACCAGATGCACCTGGGACTTACAGTCGTTTCGATTTTCCCAATTTGCCAGCCCCAGTCAACGGCATAGTAGCCATTTTGCGCAACAACGATATGCTGTCATGGGCGGAAAAAATCAGTTTTGGTCTAGGATTACTTCCAGCAATACTCCAAGGGCAAAAATACGTTGAGGAAATGGATCGATACTCCTGGCGAGAGTGGCTGCAAAAGCAAAACATCCCGCCTAGGGTAGAAAAGGAAGTTTTCATCGCTATGTCAAAAGCGTTAAACTTTATCAATCCAGAAGAAATTTCTGCTACTGTTTTGTTGACTGCTTTGAATCGGTTTCTCCAAGAGAAAAATGGTTCTAAAATGGCCTTCTTAGATGGCTCACCTACAGAGCGTTTATGTCAACCCATTATAGATTATATCACGGAACGTGGTGGTCATGTCAGGCTAAATTCCCCACTCAAAGAGATTGTCCTGCATGAAGATGGAACAGTAAAAGGTTTTGTATTGCGAGGTCTCAATGGAGCCTCTGATGAATTTTTCAGCGCGGACATATATGTTAGTGCCATACCCGTGGACCCGCTGAAAGCTATTTTGCCTGCACCTTGGCGAGAAATGGAATTTTTCCAAAAATTGTCAGGACTGTCAGGAGTACCTGTGATTAACTTACATTTGTGGTTTGATCGCAAACTGACAGATATTGACCATTTACTCTTTTCGCGATCGCCCCTCCTGAGCGTTTATGCTGATATGAGTAACACTTGTCGCGAGTACGCTAATCCTGAGCGTTCCATGCTCGAACTAGTCTTAGCACCAGCCGCCGACTGGATTAGTCAACCCGATGCAGAAATTATCGCGGCGACGATGGCGGAATTAACCAAACTTTTCCCCCAGCATTTTGGTGCAGAAAATCCGGCAAAGCTCCTAAAATATCATTTAGTCAAAACGCCCCGTTCAGTTTACAAAGCTACACCTGGTTGCCAAAAGCATCGTCCTACACAAAAAACTCCCATCAGCAATTTCTATCTGACTGGAGATTACACCATGCAACGCTACCTAGCCAGTATGGAAGGTGCTGTACTTTCTGGTAAGCTAACATCACAGGCTATAACAGATGCCAGATAGTTTTGCTTGACTATTTTAGGCACAATACTCCTAGTAAGTATATATTTCGCTATGCTGCTCCTAGGAGGCTGAAATCTCAAATCCCAAACTTGGTATAACCTGTAAACGCTAACTAGATCGCCCGCAACGAATGCTGCAATTGCCTGATTCCCCTCCGCGCATGAAAACGCTGGTTTCTTTAGAAGATTCCTATGAACTTTGTCGGCAGCTCACAGCTAAGTACGCTAAGACCTTCTACTTAGGTACAATGCTGATGACCAAAACCAAGCGACAGTCTATTTGGGCAATCTACGCTTGGTGTCGCCGAACAGATGAGCTAGTGGATGGTCCCGCATCTACTCAAACTACGCCAGAAACCCTAGATCTATGGGAACATCATCTGGAATCAGTTTTTGCGGGACATCCGCTAGATAATTATGATGTGGCTCTATTAGATACAATTCAACGCTTTCCCCTTAGTATTCAACCTTTTCGGGATATGATTGCTGGTCAGCGGATGGATTTACATCGTAGTCGTTATGAAACTTTTGAGGAATTATACCTCTACTGCTATCGCGTCGCTGGTACCGTAGGTTTAATGTCAACAGCAGTTATTGGCATAGATACTAGTATCTATACAGCGCCTTGGCTTTGCCATCAACAACCATATGTACCAACTGAAGAAGCGATCGCTTTGGGAATTGCTTTACAACTGACTAATATTCTGCGAGATGTCGGTGAAGATGCTCATCGTGGGCGAATTTACCTTCCCCTGGAAGACCTTGCTAGATTTAAATACAGCGAGGAGGATTTCCGCCAACAAATTGTGGATGAGCGTTGGTGTAATTTAATGCGATTTGAAATTGATCGTGCCCGCCAATTTTACGCAAAAGCAAGTAAAGGAGTTAGTTATCTAGCACCAGATGGACGCTGGCCTGTCTGGTCTGCTTCCATGCTTTATGGGGAAATTCTAGATGTGATAGAGCGCAATCATTATAAAGTATTCAATCAACGTGCTTATGTTCCTCAATGGCAAAAACTGTTGGCACTACCCTCTGCTTTTATCCGAGCGCAAGTACTTTGATCTCCATTAGTCAATGATCGATAACAATGAGAGATCAATAGAATGCATGAGCAATAGCTATTGACTAACTTAAAAATATCTGATAAAGTTGAACTCTATCACCTGGAGAGGTGGCTGAGTGGTCGAAAGCGGCAGACTGCTAATCTGTTGTACGGCAGGTAACTCCGTACCGAGGGTTCGAATCCCTCCCTCTCCGTTAAGTTGGTTATTTCAGGAATATCTTAGTGGGCTAGGGGCAATTATGACTTCCTAAGCAAAGTAAGGTGTGACTAGGAACTTAGTACTTTTACCTTTACAGGGGGATGTTATCATTTATCCTTTAGAGTCTGGATTAAGATCTAACTTCGCCCAAAAACAAGTTTAAGTCTTAGTCTCCAGCTTTGGGATCTTAGAGGAGTCAAGTTTGGTTTATGCCTACCATGCCGAGAATTAGTACTAGCGTAGTTTTAACTTGTATTACCCTGGCTAATAGCTTCTTGTTAGCCGCTTGTAATCAACCTAACACAATTAACAATAATCAAAGTAGTACACCTACATCAACAACCAACACAGACACAAGCACTAGTAGTAGTAAGGGTTTAAAAATAGGTTCTTTACTACCCACAACTGGTGATTTGGCTTCTGTTGGACAGCAAATGGTTGGTGCTGTACCCTTACTAGTAGATACTGTTAATGCTTGTGGCGGTGTTAATGGCGAACAGGTAACTCTTATATCAGTAGATGACCAAACTGACCCTAAAGCTGGTGCAGCTGGTATGACTAAATTAGCGACTTTGGATAAAGTTGCTGGTGTTGTGGGTTCTTTTGCTAGCAGTGTCTCCACAGCGGCTGTTTCTGTTGCTGTCCCCAATCAAGTGATGCTGATTTCTCCTGGTAGTACTAGTCCTGTGTTCACGGAAAAAGCGAAAAACGGTGACTTTAAAGGATTTTGGGCGAGAACTGCTCCTCCTGATACTTATCAAGCCTTGGCTTTAGCTCAACTTGCTCATAAAAAGGGACTCAAACGAATTTCCACAGTAGTCATCAACAATGATTATGGTGTGGGATTTGAAAAGGCGTTTGTTTCAGCTTTTACAAAATTGGGTGGAACTATAGTTAACCAAAATAATCCTGTCCGTTACGATCCTAAAGCACAAACCTTTGATACTGAAGCCTCTACTGCTTTTGCTGGTAAGCCAGATGCAGTACTCGCTGTATTGTATGCTGAAACAGGTAGTTTATTCTTAAAAGCTGCTTATCAGCAAGGTGTGACTAAAGGAGTACAAATTCTGCTCACAGATGGGGTGAAGTCAAGTTCCTTCCCAGATCAGGTAGGTAAAGGCTCTGATGGCAAATATCTTTTGTCTGGGGTGATCGGTACAGTTCCTGGCTCTAATGGTAAAGCCTTAGCAGCTTTTACAAAACTTTGGCAAGACAAAAAAGGTGGAACTCCTGGAGAGTATGCTCCTCAGGCTTGGGATGCTGCTGCTTTATTAGTCCTAGCAGCACAAGCAGCTAAAACCAACACAGGGGTTGGTATTGCTAGCAAGCTGCGTGAAGTAGCCAATCCATCTCCATCTGCTATAGAAGTAACTGATGTTTGTCAAGGATTAAAGCTACTGAAGGATGGTAAAAAGATTAACTATCAAGGGGCTAGTGGCAATGTGGATGTAGATGCTAATGGTGATGTTGTTGGTGTCTATGATGTTTGGACTGTAGGGGATGACGGGAAAATCAAGGTGATTGACAAAGTAAGTCCTAAATAGTTTCCTATCCATTTAAGAAGGCAGGAGGCAGGAGGCAGGAGGCAGGAGGCAGGAGGGAGGTATCCCCATAAATAAATTTAGGGGATTTAATAAGGACGCAGTATTTCTCGCACTACGTGTCTCGAAATACATGTTTTTGTGTTTTTCAGACCCCTATGGCAGAGGGCAAAAAAATATACTTTCTGCCTCCTGCCTCCTGCCTCTCGTTGGTGAGGGCTGAATGGCTATTATAATCCAGGAAAGTTATAACCTACACCGAGGATTAAACCAACATCTGTTTGATTAAAGAATCCCGCACTTACTGAAACGTTAGCAGTGAACTGAGCATTTAAAGGCACGTCGATACCACCAGTGACTAATACGGCAGTGTCGGAATTACTACCAGTTTTAATGGCTGCTCCTACACCTACATAAGGAGCAATAGCTAAAGGTTCACTATATTGATCTCCAAGGCGTTGAGAAGTAAAATCTAAAGTGACAGGAAGTAATACAGTTGCATTATCTCCCAGCACTGCTGATGGTCGAAATGAGAGCTTTCTAGTGAAACCTATTTTACTAATTATTGAGAAGTCACCGTCTGATAAAGATGAAGAACCGCCAGTTAGACCTATATTTCCGCCAATCCCAATATAGCTACTACCGCCACGGGTAGCTCTACCTGGCTTTATACCTGATTTTTTATTTGGTTCTGTACTTGGTTCTGTACTTGGCTGCGTATTTGGTTCTGTACTTGGCTGTGTATTTGGTTCTGTGCTTGGCTGTGTACCATCTGTTTGGGCAGTAGAGGGACTAGTAGCATTCCCTGGAGTATTAGGAGTCAAGGCTAATGATGAGGTAGCGACTGAACCCGGAATTGGTGTAAATACGGTGTTAGACTCTTTAACTTTTACAGTGGTAGATAATTTCTGTACTCTAACATTTTCAACATCTAAAGATGCAATTTCAACTTGATTGCTTGAGGTGGAGTTTGCTGCTGGCTTGGTTGATTGAGCTTTTGCTGGTAGATTACTGGCTAAAATGGCGAAAGCAGTGAGACTCGTCAAGCAGAAAGTATTCTTATTTAATAATATACTATTCACAATCACTCCTACAGTTATAGATCTAGGGATTTGAGGACTTAACTCAATGAATTTGAGCAATACTCATCATTTAACATCAAAAACCAGATTTTTACACCATCCTCTTTGTTGATATGACAGACTGGTATTTGCTAATATTTTCTAGCTAAAGATATTGAAACAGGGTAACTTGTGACCAAATATGCCGACACCTGCAATTGACGGACAAGACGTTGCGGCTATTCAAGCAGCAAAGACAGGCGTAGCTGTGTATGATCGCTCTACATGGGGTTGCATAAGCATTTCTGGTGAAGATAGGATCAGGTTTTTACACAATCAAACTACAAATGATTTCCATAGTCTCAAGCCAGGACAAGGCTGCGATACGGTAATTTTAACTTCCACTGCTCGGACAATTGATTTAGTCACTAGCTACATTCTGGAAGATACTGTGTTGTTGCTGGTTTCACCTAACCGTTGTGAAATGCTGATGCAATGGTTTGACCGCTACATCTTTTTGGCTGATCAAGTCCAATTAACTGATATAACTGCGAGTACAGCTAGTTTTAACCTGATTGGACCAGGAAGTGACGCGATCGTGGAAAAATTAGGTGCGATCGCTATGATTGGTCAACCATATGGTTATTATCAGACTTTACCATTTTTTCGCGATCGCCAGGATCAAAATATGGGGCTGATTGTTGCCGTAGGTAACGGTTTGACTGCTAATGGTTATACTCTCATCTTCCCTAGTACAGAGATAGAAAATCTGTGGGAGAAAATATTGGAATTAGGTGTTCTCCCATTGAGCGATCGCGCCTGGGAAATATTACGCATATTACAAGGTCGTCCCGCCCCAGATTTTGAACTAACAGATGATTATAATCCTCTAGAAGTAGGATTATGGCAAACAATTTCATTTAACAAAGGGTGTTATATCGGACAGGAAACAATTGCCAGATTAAACACATACAAGGGTGTAAAACAGCATTTATGGGGGATACGCCTCAACGCTCCGGCTGAAATTGCTAGCACGATTACAGTGGGAGCCGAAAAAGTCGGGAAACTCACTAGCTATACAGCAACTCCAGAGGGTCATTTTGGATTGGGTTATATTCGTAGTAAAGTAGGGGGTGTAGGTTTAAAAGTACATGTAGGAGAAACAGAGGGAGAAGTAGTCGCAGTCCCCTTTGTCTCTCATGAATACCCATAGAAATTAATTCGCAAAAATTAATTCACAAAAATTAATTTACCACCCTACACCAGAACAAGATTCATCTATCCAGGAAGATAAATTCCGGGCATGAGTAACCGTTGAAACACCTGTTGTTGTGGGAGATTTGGGAGAACTAGCTTTTAATGAGATATATTCAGAGTTTCCCTTGTGGTGAATTTGGGTAGATGGGTGTAGAGAAGATTCCGTAAGTAGCGATCGCGGAATTCCATCCCCTATCGTTCGCCAAGTGTTTTGTTCCCGGAAATTGGTCTGATGTGATTTCTCTGAAGTTGCTATCTTTCCTGGAGCATGATGATTAAGAGTAGTTACAGAAACTACTGAAATCGGCTGCTGATTTCGTTCTGTCCCTCTGGCGATTTTAAATAACACCTGTTGATTGGCTGTGACAACCAAATCGACTGATGTTTTTTTCCCATCAGACACATCGACAATCTGATTTTTCACTGGGGATGCTGGAGATTCTAGCAAGCATAACTCTTGATCAGGATTAAAATCCAGACCTAAAGCGGAAATTATGCGATCGGGATCTTGATTTAAATCTAAAATAAGAGGGAGCATCTGCTGTAGTTCAGGTTCCAAAACAGATAGAGTTGCTAAGATATAACCAGATGAAGGGCGGCGTATATCGTCATAAGTATGCCAAATCTGTGCTTTGACTAGCCAAAGACGATTTTCCTCATAGTAACTCAGCCACTTCATTTTTAAGGATTGACGCAGCTGCTGAATGTCCATTAACTTCCTCACTTCCACGGGACAAGAATGCAAAATTTGAATATATTGTCTATTGAATCGAGCATTATGGAAATGCTTTAACTATCTCACCGATTACCAGGACAAGTATTTTCTGATCAACCAAGGTACTTCCTGGGGTTGAACTTTGCTAAACCAGACTATATCTGGTAAGAATAGCACTATTGGCCCATTACTACATCGCCCCAAGCAACCACTAGCTGTAACTGTCACATTAGATATTCTGACGGTTTGAAAAGCATTTAAAACTGATTTTGCACCTTGTTTTTTACAAGTACGATTTTGGCATACTCCCACGCATTTAGTTAGAGAATCTGGCTTTTGAGGGAAATTAGACATTTTTTGAGAGCAGGATAAATGTAGTTACTCTATAGATTAATTCAGGATAAAATTAAACAACACTTCGTTATTTTTACATCTGTTGAACACTTGCATGAATTGACAGATGTTTTGTTAACTTTCTCTAATGTAGCTAATTTAGAGTAATGGCTGAACAGTAGCTCAAAGCCAGTAGAACAAGAGTCAAATCAATTTCCTTGATCTAATATCAACAATTCTCATTATGAGAATAATTCTTACTAAAGTGCCTCATCCCAGTCAGTTCAGACTGGTGTAAACCCATTCTATTGTGACGCTCCTTCGTCGCTAACGCTGCGCTATCGCATGATGAGGAACTAAAACATTTGAAAGTTTTCATTTTAGTACAAATATTTCAATAAAGAGAATTGCTGAATAATCAAATGAATTCTGTCGAAAGAAAGATGGACAATTAGGGATTTTGTCCTATCCTTATAGTAGACACCTTTAGATAATAGAAGTGCGCCTTGTCCTAAAAATTCTGCACACACTCCCATTATCTAAGAATGTCAATTCCATTTTGACTTAATTTCCCCCACCTTGTAATCTATCTCGCGACAGATATTGAGAAAATTATTTTTTGCTCTTGAAACAGCAGAATTTTAACTGACGCTCCTGCGTCGCTAAAGCTGTGCTACAGGAAAATTGCACAATCACAGAATCCAGATTATATGAAAGTACCATCTCTGAATCTTTGATTTTATCAAACAGATTAAATCATCAAATCAATTCCGTCGCAAGAGAGATGGACAATCTGGAATTTTACCTTATTCTGATAGTAGGCATCTTTAGATAATGGAAGTGTACCTTGTGATAAAAATTCTGCGCACACTCCCATTATCTAAGAATGTCAATTCCATTTTGACTTAATTTCCCCCACCTTGTAATCTATCTCGCGACAGATATTGAGAAAATTATTTTTTGCTCTTGAAAGAGTAAAATTCCCATTTGGGAAAATTTGCACAATCGCGGAATCCAGATTATATGAAAGCACCATCTCTGAAATCTTTGATTTGGTCAAACAGGTTAAATCATCAAATCAATTCCGTCGCAAGAGAGATGGACAATCAGGGATTTTGCTCTATTCTGATAGTAGACACTTTTAAATAATTGAAGTGCGCCTTGTCCTAAAAATTCTGCGCACACTCCCATTATTTAAGAATGTCAATTCCATTTTGACTTAATTTCCCTCGCCTTGTAATCCATCTCGCGATAGAGATGGAGAAAATTCTTTTTTTTGCTCTTGAAAGAGTAAAATTCCCATTTGGGAAAATTTGCACATTCACAAAATCCAGATCTGGATTCCAAGAAAGCATCATCTTTGAAATCCAAGATGTTTGTCAAACAGGTTAAATCATCAAATGAATTCCAATACTGTTCGGTTAACGAAAATTACCACGTAAGTAGATGGATCAAAATAATTATAACTATGTGAAGTTTTGTAAATTCGACATAACTCGCTTGTGCTAAGACTTTAATTGCGTTGAAGCGCAACTACGAACTGAGGATTTTATTTTGCTGTCCTACTTAAACAACCCATTGTATAAAACCCACAAACCATTGAAAATGTTTGGTTACTCTCTGAGAAGCCGCTCCCTTCTCTTCGTTCCTCAACTCAATCTACGTATTTTCGTTTTTTAGCCTTAACCGAACAGTATTGAAATGAATTCCGTCAAAAGAAAGATGGACAATTAGATATTTTGCCCTATTCTAATAGTAGACATAGTTAGATAATGGAAGTGCGCCTTGCCCTAAAAATTCTACGCACACTCCCATTATTTAAGAATGTCAATTCCATTTTGACCTAATTTCCCTCGCCTTGTAATCTATCTCGCGACAGAGATGGAGAAAATTCTTTTTTGCTCTTGAAAGAGCAAAATTCCCATTTGGGAAAATTTGCACAATCGCAAAATCTAGATTACATTAAAGTACGATCTCCGATCTGGCTCCGATGAAATCCAAGATGTTTGTCAAACAGGTTAAATCATCAAATCAATTCCGTCGAAAGAAAGATGGACAATCTGAAACTTTACCTTATAGTAGACATGTTTAAATAATCGAAGTGCGCCTTGTCATACACCCTCATGTCTGAAGCCAGGGGCTTCCACGGCGCGATGAGTTTGGTGGAGTTTCTAATCTCCAACCTCTATTTCAGATCGTGTTTCTTTCTCGTTAGGCTGATTGCGGAGAAAATTTTTCTGGATAGAAGCATTTTCTATTTGATTATGACATCTTTGGGTAACGAACATCTTCGATTTAAATCAGAAAGAAAAAATTCGCAAACAGGTATATACAATGATGGTTTACAGCGTATTTCACACGCATGAGGTACATAAATGCCTGTAAACCTAGTAAACTAAAGGATATTCTGTACCTCATATCAATCAAAAGTGCTGTATTTGTTTCTTTAGCTTCCTTGAGTTTTTCCTTCATGGCTAAAGCTAAAAAATTACTAGAAAGCTGTTTATAAGTCAACTTCTTTGATCTAATATATTCCAAATAAGAGTTTGCTGCTAATTTGATAAAACCTTCCCAGTGGGAATAGAGAATGCAAATTCCGCTACGAACCAATACATTGTGTTTTTCAGTTGAAAAATTCCTCGTTTCTACCAAGGATTTGATTGCTGAAAGTTCCTTTTTTCGCCAAGCAAGATCCTCGGATAGCTTATTACTTAATTCTTCGGTAGTTCTGATACTCATACATTATTTGAAAATATCGTTCTACCCAGTGGAATCAAGTAAGGTAGTCTTCTGGATGCGTTCACACCCGCACCAGAGCAATTATTATAAGTTTCATTGCTCCAAACGCTTTTAATTCGGTCGGAGATTTCATTTATTGGAGATAAATTTTCGTAATTATACCCAATTCCTAATGCTACAACCTCATATGCTGATAGTAAAAAGCCACCAAGAAACCTATCATTTTGTGCTCTATATCTTCTGAAGCTATCACTACCACTAGTTTGACTAAGGATATCAAAAGTTCTTTCAAAAGCTCTTTCCATACGGGAGAGGTTTAATTCTTGTATCGCCATTTCCCGCATTTTATCTGAAAGAAAAACGCTAACATCGCCTAATCCGTTAAGATTTGTATCATCTCGCTCAAATAAGAGGATAAAACGTAATACTAATTCCATATCATATTGCTCTTCGTAGAGTTTATCACTCAAAGCAATACAGGCTTTGAAGTTTTCCTGATTAGCTAGCGATCGCAATAGATCATATAAATCTCTGTTCAGCATCAAAAGAATGCAATTCCTGACTTCTTGAGGTGTAGCAATTGATCCTCCTGTGTTAAGTCGATTAAATAGCTCATATTTAATCATGGGATCGCTTTCTTTCTCAATAATATTAACTGCAATTTTTGCCCGCTTAATTAATAAACGTTGTGTTTGGGTCAATGAGTTGTCTTTATCATCTTTATCATCCCATTTTTTACCCTGTAAAGAAGGTAGATACACAGTCTTCTCTAAAGTAAACGGACATGTATTTTCTTCACCATGAGATGTTTTCAAAATACCAATAAATTGATATATAGTTGATAATCTTTGTAAACCATCAACAACATCCCAAATACCATCATCTCTTTGACTAACAAAAATTGCTGGAATCGGTATACCTAAAAGAATTGATTCTATAAAAGTTGATTTTTGGTGATTTGACCAACGAAAGAACCTTTGAAAATCTGGATGAATATCAATTTCATCTTTTTCATAAAGGCTGATCAACTCACCGATAGACATTGGATAACTATCTGTACGAATTTCTTTTCTGAGTTTGTCAATCTCTTCTTGTAGAGACATGGCTAAAAAACCTCCCAAGCACTATTATCTATTAGGCTCTGATAAAACAGTAAAAATTACATTATTTCATTTTATCGCCTGCTGGTTAGTAAGATCATAGCTTAAACAAATAGTAACGTCAAATTATCTCCAAAGTTCAGATTTAGACAATTTTTGTTTAATTCCTAAAATTTGATTCTGAGGAATTTAACCACAATCTTGACTCAAATTATATATTCAATCACTAACTACTTACACCATACTGCCAAGAAAAGCCAATCTGGCAAGACAGAAGCAGATTTTTGTGATTTACTGAAAATCTAACGCTTTGTGATAGAGGTTATCCATGTAACTATGTCAACAAATAGTTTATACTTAAGATTAAAGAAAGAGAAGTTTCCATCTGTAAATACTTAATCGTTCAAGCAGGTGAAGCAGTCCCACGACTGGTGTTGTCAATAAACTCGCATTATGTATTCTGAACAAATTGGTAGTGCTAAAATTCAGGCAGTTTCACCTAAACCTGCTATTGAATTGGCTACTCTGATAGAACTATTGGCTCAAGCTATTCCCATTCAGGAGAGTAAATCAGACCAGCCCGATTTACGACATCCTAATTTCCATCCCTTATTTGATTTCGATCGCCAGAAACGAAAACTGAGAATTTCTAGTTCATCGGTACTAAGAAGATTGTATGGATTAGAAGAATTCAAAATAGTTTTCGACCCTCAAAAAAATAAAGGATTTATTCAAGACTTGTCTTTATCAGGATTTGGGACTAAATCGGTGATTGGAGGAAATTTAACGGCAAATAGTACACTTAAACTAACTGCTGCTGTAGATAAGTTGATTGCGGCGATGGCTGCGCCCGCCCCTTGGGGCATCGCCATAGCTTTACCACCGGAAGCAAAAAACTCATTATCGTCACTGCTATTAGATAAACCAGCTCAACAACTACAAAAATTAGCCAAACGAACAGGTGCTTATTTTCAGAATCAATCCCAGATAGCCAACCTTGTCCCGATCGCCTTTCCCCGAACAGGAACTAAAACCAGTTCTCAAAATCCACCCATAGCTAAGGTGATCACAGCGAGCGAACGGATTGATGCTGAGGATTATTTTGGTCGATTGTGTAGTTCTGTCAGAGAATATAGCCAAAATCAGCTAAATTTGGATGAGGATGATATTGAAAATGCTATAGATGCTTTTCGCGCTGAAAAGGAACGATTAGACAGTCAATTGCATCGATTTATCGCTTTTTTAGACGATCAAGCTTTAGCGAGAGTCAGACAGGCGATTACTTTGGGAATTATGCAAGCCATCGCCCGATATAGTCAAGCTAAACCCCAATCCAAATATCAAGCTTTGAGTGAGTACGTTAATCGTGTTTCCATCTTATCGACAACTTTTACAGAAATTGATTACAGCGTTGATTTCTAACAACAAGACTCAACCAGGAGACTTTACCCAATTTTGTCCAACAATTAATTACCCAGCTAAAAGCAGGTGGTTATTCAGCTACCAAACAATTGATTCAGGATTTGCGAGAACGGGAAACTTCCATGAAAGCGATCGCCTCAGCTTTGATTAATATCCTTCAAACCAAAAGCGAGAATATCATTTCCCAAGTACAACAGCAATCAGCACAACAATTTATTTGTGTGAAACGCAGTATCATCGACTGGTCACGCTTAAAAGCAGCAGAACCAGGAACTAGAAACTTGCTCAAAACCGCTACAGATCAAAGTCAAGAAAATTCCGAATGGTTTAAACACATTGAAATTTGTCCTAGACCAGAAACACCAGGACTATTATTCTCAGTTCGGGTCAACACCCAAATTTCTGAACATAACTTAATTGCGAAAGATCAGCATCAAGCGATCGCCAGTCAAAGAAAACTCGCTGATCGACTACTACAAATAGTTTGGGTTCCTCGTTTATGGAATAAAGTTGAGGATGGTAAATGGGAATATCAGTTGTCTCCCAAGACGGAAAACGCTAAAAAATGGGTATTACCAGAAGCATTGTTGATTGAATATGATGTGAAAAGCTTAACTCGTCGTCCATCACATAAAGATCCTGAAGAACATAAGCAGTACCATGCAGCAGGAGTTGCTGCTTTTAGCATATTAGTCTATTGCTGTTTATGGCTAATCATTGACAAAATTAAGCAGAATGGAAATTCCAACTTTACCGCACTAATGCTTCGTTTACAGGATCAAGGAAAAGAAAGCGCAGCTACGAATGGAGACAGTTATGTTTACGCAGTGGCTCAAACTTTAGAAGCGATTTTAGCTGAAGATATACCAATTAGAATGCAAGGAGTGGTTTTAGAAAACTTAAAGCATGAACAAAATCAGCAGAGAAAATACATTCAACAAGGAATTTTTAATGCGCTGTTGAGTACCTTTCCTTTGGCGATCAGTACACCACATCCGCCAGTATTGGAAAAAATTGGTTTGATTTCCTATGCTAATCGACCGTGTAACGAGACGATTTTTTTAAGTTCTGACGAAAAATCTCATCTTTTTCTGACTCAAAGCTATACCACTACTGCGATCGCTAAACCATTCTCTGGGTATGAGCTAAAAGCCGAAAGAATGGAATCTGATATCATTGATTCTCCAGAACAACTACAAAAACAACGGTTAGTCCAAGAAGAAATTCGCCATTTGAAAAATCAAGGATGTCAACATATCATCTTATTATCCCATTCCTACGGTAGTCGTCGGTTGAATCGTACCTCCGATCAAAATTCGGCTTTAATCCCCAAGGAATTTTTGCAAGATGTTTTTCAGACGTTTCCAGATTAGTGAAGACCAACCGGATGCACTGGTCGCAGAAATTCGTCTAGCTTTTAATAGATTAGTCAAATCCCTTCCTAGCGAATTGAAACGTCAAGCTAAACAACTCAGCCAAGAACCGGATTTTTCCCAACCACTAAATTATCGATTGACGGAAGTTGTGGAAAACTTCTACAATCCTATGGAAGAATTTTCTCAACAGGAGGCGATCGCTGGGATTGAGTTGACCGGATCATTGACAAAATTCTTTAAGGATGAACCCCAAGTCCAATTTCAACAAGTTTTCTCGAAGTACTTTCAAGGAGATTCCCCCACAAACAAACTCCCTTTGCGCAAAATCCATGAAGCTGCTGTCACTACGGGTCTGATATCAGCCCAAACAGGAAAAGTCAATGTAATTGCTTTAGAAGGAAATCCCGGAATTGGCAAAACTACTGCTGTGGTTAACTTTCTGGAAGCACAATCTGACGGATTCATGTTCCTTTATTTTAGTCCGCGAGTTGTGATCAATCGAGATGTGATTGGGAAACTAGCTCGCAAACAAGAAGAACCTAGCGGGATTTTGACTATTACGACTAACGCCAACTTAATCGCTTCTGCTCCAGAGTGGTACAAAGAACAAAGCAAATCCCAGCAAAACCGTTATTTAGATAGTGCTGTAGTTGTAGATGGAGTTGTGGAACTCCAACATCCCGATTGTAGTATTGTTTTTCTGACTCCTGAGCAAGAACATGAAATTGATTGTCAGATGGTAACTTCTACTAGAAGGAAGCGATCGCTAAACGAGAGAGAAGACACCATGGAAGCGATCGCTCGTCCTGGAGTATTACGGACTTTAGCAACTTCCGCCCGCAAACTGCTGGAAAAAAATCCTCAAACCACAATCACTGCTTTAGGGAAGTTATTCAGTCAACCAGCCAATACCAAATTAGGACAAAAAGAGCGTTACCAGTTTGGTGGAAAAATTCCCACGGTGATCGCTATGGTAGATGAATTAGCAGGCGATCGCGCTGGAGCATTACTCGTCCACGAACTAGCGCAATGGCTTCAACAAGAGTTTATTGACCCATTTGAGAGAATTCCATCTCCCTTCA
>Ga0116228_10000109_pt1 | contig 52366 bp, 46 predicted proteins | sample S1TSphfallax_2_FD_89694 | JGI IMG/M metagenome (GOLD analysis project Ga0116228, IMG submission 89694) | Host-associated microbial communities from peat moss isolated from Minnesota, USA - S1T2_Fc - Sphagnum fallax MG | ecosystem: Host-associated > Plants > Peat moss > Unclassified | place...
CGCGGCGGCGACGAGAACAGCAAGCGCCGCCTGCGTTGGTGGCTCACTCCTAAAGGGCAGTTTTAGCGTAACCATATACGGAAACCTGGTATCCGGCGGAACCGATGGCCTTTCGGGCGTCATTACAAGCAATGGCAAGTGCTTAATTACCGGAACGATAGGCGGCAACATTAATAATACATCGGTGCAGCCATCAGCAGTTACTGGATCATACTCCGTTAATTCTAATCTGTCTGGATCGATGACGCTCACGGTTGCCGGGGAAGCTACTCGAACATTTGCAATAAACTTAGCTTCCAAGGATAAAGAAGTTCTGGGTCTTGAAACCGACGGATCGGCGTCGGATTTGCTTGACGCGAGGGCACAAGTTGCAAAGACTTTCAGCCTCGCCAGCCTGAGCGGAGCCTACTCACTTCTCTGTTACGCGCCAGGTTCGCAGTATCAGAATGGAACTGATGTTTTCGATGGGGCTGGCAACTGGACTGACACGACGTTGTATTACAGTTCACCTGGTGTAGCATCACAGTCGGGTGGGACGGGTACCTACACGGTTGGAACTGACGGGTCAGTAATTTTCACTCTCAACAGCGGCGGCAACATATTTGTAAGTTATGGCTCAATCGATACGAAGAGCGCGAATGTTCAGAGCGCGTTCGTGTCGCTCAATGGAGCTGGGACGGGGAACGGCCCAGAACTGTGTGTCGATAAGAAGCAGTAATTAAGGTAGTGGCTGTCGCAGGGTCGGCCCGCGAGCCTAGTGCACGCTATTCAGGCCGCCCGGGCTGCGCGCGCGAACACGCTATCAGTGCCGTAGTCCGGATTAGCCCTTGCGTAATCCGGGATTCTCCCCTTTCGGGTGGGCCACGCATGAATTGATCAGCTCCACCTTAAACCGCAACAATCGCCCCCAGCTTCGCCCGCACCAGCGCCGCGATCGCCGCCGGACCGACCCACCCGCGAAACGCACCGGACGCGCCAGCGTGTCGATGCTGCGTATGCGGCTCAGCAAAACCGCACCCGACACCGCCAACCCCTCCGGCAGCACAACGCTCGTCGGGAACGGCCGCACCCGCGACGTAATCGGGCACACCGCCGCCAGGCCGGTCGCCGCGGTAAACAGCGCGTCGGACACCACCAAAGCCGGCCGCCGGCCGCCCTGCTCAAGTCCCGTGGCCGGATCGAAATCAGTCCAGATCAAATCGCCCGCACGCGGCGTAGTGCCCTCAGCCGCCCCGGCAACTCAATCCGGCACCGCCGCGCGGCCCACATGCTCGCCCCAGTTGAACGCGCCCGCATAATCGGCTCGCCACGCCGCCGCGTCGCGACTCTCGAACAATCCAGCAATGGTAAACCGCGGCGCCGCCTTGCGAATGATCAGCGCATCGTCCCGCGCCTCGATTTCCACCGCGTCCCCCTCCGCCAGGTGCGCCCCCGCCACGACCTCGCCCGGAATCCGCACCGCCAAACTGTGCCCCCACCGCCCCAGCGTCGCGACTGGCATGGCTCAACCTCCTATAGATATCCTCGAGATATCCCAGCCTGGTGAAAGTCAAGTCGTCGTAGCGCCCCACCCCTACTTCCCTCCATAACCATTCGGCACCCCGATCCCGGTGCAGAAATTATACCCCCGGCCCGCCTTCGCCCCGCCGTTGCTGCCGCAAAACCCGAGCGTAATATCCGTCCAATCCACATGCCTGGCCGAGACACGATACACGCGCGTCAACTCAGCCACCGTCGAGTCGGCGAAGCGGCCCGCGCTATTGATCGTGGCCGCCAGCGACGGCGCCGCAACGGAGGTGCCGCCAACAACCGCCCAGTCGAGTGTCTGACCGAAATAAGGTGTCGTGTCGTAAAGCACCACGCCGGTATCCGGATTGGCGTCGAACGCAAAATCCGGCACGCCGCGATAGGCCCCGACCCGCTTCGCGATCCGCTTAACCCCGGATTGATACGACGGCACCGTCACGTAAAGGCTCGAGCCGCCGCCCGCATAATCCCAAGTGGTCTGGCTGATGTAAGTGCCGGCGGTGCGGTTGATCGATGTGCCGCCCGCCCCAATCACGTGCTGCAGCACGGATGGAAAGAGGGTGCCGGGTTCATCCCCGGTCGAGGCGATGAACACGACATGAGCGCCAGTAAATATTTTTTCGTAGGACGTTTCGCCAACGAATTCGTACTCGCCCCATGAATTGGAGACAACGCCGCCGCCCGCTGCCGTGGCCAAACCCGCGGCCACCGTCTCCGCCGTAAACAGATCTGAATTATTTTCGGAATTCGCTTCCACCAGAATGACCTTGGCGCCGGGCGCCAGCGCATGCGCCATTTCAATATCCAGCGATTCTTCCAGTTCCCAGGCGCCCAAGGGGTCCTGCGGTGGCTTTGTGCCGGAGGCATATACCACCTGGAAATTGCTGTTGGTGATCGCTGGCAGGCCGAACTGCGCGCTGTAGACGGCAAGATCGCTCGCCGCGGTTGGGTCGTCATACGCATCGACCAGAACAACAACGTTGCTGCCGCCCGTCGCCACCGCGGTCACCGAAGCGGGATTGCAACCCAGTACCGGCGCCACGAACCCGTAGACGCAGGCAAGCGACGCCGGCGTTTCGTAGCCCGCCGGTGGGGTTGAATTGGCGGCGCGGACATAGCCGGGAAACAAGATGCGGATGTTGGTATGCGCGCGCGCACCCGCGTCGCCAGGCCGCGCCTGGCTCGCCGCCGGAATAACAATCAAGCCATGCGCATCGCGATATGATATCTCGCGCGGCGCATCGGCGGCGCACGCCATCCCGACCCATGTGGTGAGCGCCAGGGCCAGCTTTAGTTTGGGCATGGAAGTATCCTCGACGAAAAAACAGGAAGCAGTTCTTCTTTGAAAAAAAAGAACCAAAAACTCTTATTCTTTAGGGCAAAAGTTTTTTGGTTCTTCTTTCCAAAAAAGAACTACTTCCTTTACGGCGTGTATTTGAAAACCGTACCGTAACCATTATCACCGCCCTCATAAGTCGTGCCGTAGAGTGTCTTGCCCACCAAAATCATAGTACTCAGCGGCCCCGACCCATCGTTACCCTTGCCAAACACATGCAGCTTTGTCATGGCGCCGGCCGGGGTCATTGCAAACATCGTGCTGTCGTGCCCGTAGCCGCCGGTGCCAAGGCCATAGAATTTGCCGTTCACATACGTCAGCCCCGCATAAGGGGCACCCGGATCGTCCGGCGAACCGGTGAACTGATGCAGTACCGTTTCGACACCCCCGGGCGTCAGCGAAAACACAACGCCGAATTCGGCAATGCCGCCGGACGGGGTCGTGCCATAGAAAAGTCCATTTATGTCAATCAAGTTGGCATTCGGATCTGCCCCGTCGACGCCGGAACCAAAATTATGTATAGTTTGCAAAAAGCCCTTCTTGGTGATCTCGAACGCCGCTCCCAGGATATTCAAGCCGCCTTGGAAGGTCGTCCCGTACAGGTGATTTTTTAACTTGATCAGGCTTGCAACCGGCCCGCTCGGTTCAACACCACCGAAGAATTGATACAACTGGCTATAAACGCCGGCCTTGGTAATCTGGAACACTGTTCCGGTATCAATAGGGTCGCCGCCCGCGGTCGTGCCATAAAGGATGGAGCCGACCTGCAGCAAGCCAGCCATGGGGTTTGCGCCGTCGTTGCCATTTTGAAATGCATACACTACCTTTTCGACGCCCGCCGTGGTGATTTTGAATATCGTTCCGGCATTGGCCGGGCCGCCGCTTCCCGTGGTGCCGTAAAGAGTGCCACCCACGTCGATCAGCGGCGCCCAGGGGCCGGCCCCATCGCTGCCGCCCTTGAAGGAATAGAGCACCGTCTCGACGCCGCCTGGCGTAATCGAGAAGACAGTGCCGAATGAATTTGCGCCGCCGCTATAGGTAGTGCCGTAGAACAGGCCGCCGACCAGGAGGAGGGACGCCGGAACCTCCGATCCATCGGTGGGGCCGCCCTTGAAACTATAGATCATTTCATATTTGGCGGCGCTGGCCGGTAATGCCGCCAAAAGTCCCAGCGCAGCACTGGCTGCCAAAGTAAATGACTTGGACATCGTAACTCCCACGTTCAGATGTTCGGCTTGCTGCGTGGATCGGCGTGCCATGGCGGCCCGAGCACGCAAATCGGGCCAATAGGCGGAGGCGGTGCCGATGCACAGCGTCGGAAACTACGCAGCCCGCCTAGGCCAACCACGGGCCGTCCGCGACCCCGCATTCACAAACCACGGGAACCAAGTCGCGCCAAATTCATACTACCGCACACCACGATGGGCGTAAGTCGATGCAGCTATACCGGCTAAATTGGCACAAGCGGCAATCAGGAAAGGACGTGCTGCTGCACCAGGACCACCTGGAGGCGCAGGACGCGGAGGCGGCAAAGCGCAAAGCCCGCGCATTGTTCGCAGACGGCGGCGCCATCGTCGGCGCCGATCGCATCAAGCTCTATGAGCCCGATGCGCAGGAACCCTTCTGGGAACATCCCTGAGACAACCAGCCGGCCTCACCCCCCCGGGCGCCGCAGACTAAAATCCCTCAAAAGGAAAACTTGCCGAGTTCGTGCCGCTGTGCCAAGCAAGCCTCACGCAAACCGCCGAGACCGAAAAAACACCGCCCCGTGCAACCGAAAAGTCCAGGCTTCTGTGCGAACCCGAAAAGGGTTGTCAGCTGACAACCCTTTCCGCAACTAGAACAAAATCGCCGTTCCGGCGGAGAAAAACCTAGAGCGCGATCGGTTCAGGTCGACAGGGTTGAACGGTCGATCGCGCTCTAACCCGTTGTTTGAGAGCGTGAGCAACGCCGACGGTTATTCAACCTCAAGCGATCACGCTCTAGCGCAGCGCCTTGTGCCGCGGGCATCCCACCAGATGATCGTTCACCATCCCCGTCGCCTGCATGAACGCATAAACAATCACCGGCCCCACGAATTTGAAGCCGCGCGCCTTCAGCGCCATCGACATCGCCTCCGAAACCGGCGTCTGCGCCGGCACCTCCGCCATGCGCCGATACCGGTTCAGCAGCGGCTTGCCCCCCGCCAGCCCCCACAGAAACGCGGAAAAATCCTCCCCCCGCGCCTGCATGTCGCCATAAATCCGCGCGCCGGCGATGGTCGCGTCGATCTTCGCCCGGCTCCGCACAATCCCCGCGTCGCCCAGCAGACGCGCCACGTCCTTCTCGCCATACCGCGCCACGACCGCCGGCTGAAAACCGTCGAACGCCGCCCGAAACGCCTCACGCTTGCGCAATATGGTGATCCAGGAAAGCCCGGCCTGAAACCCGTCCAGCACCAGCTTTTCCCACAGGGCCCTGCTATCGTATTCGGGCACGCCCCATTCCCGGTCGTGATAATCCCGATACAAAGGATCGGAGCCAGGCCAAGGGCAGGGCTCCGCCATCAACGCCGCCTTACAGCCTGAACAAACCCGCCGCATGCAGCGGTGCCGCCGCAATCAGCGTCAGCACCGCGGTAATTCCAATCACCCAGTATTTCATCCAACCCTCGCACGCACCGCAGCGCCTCAATGCCGCACGTCGTCGAAAAGACTCTCCCCTGCAAGGCCTGAAACACTTTGATGCACGCCGTGAACCATCCGTCCCTATGCGACGCCGCGGCGGGCCGCATCATACCAGGATTGCTGCGCCTTCCGGTAAACCCGTCCCTGCAAGTCCACGCGGCGAATTATCTCCCGATATTCCGCCCGCGCCGCATCCGCCTGCCCCGTCCCGGCGAGCAAATCGGCATACCGGCACCTTGCCTCCTCGCCCGGATACGTCGCCGCCAACGCCCGCAACGCCGCCAGTGCCGCCTGCGTCTGCCCCATGCCCTCCAGCACCCGCGCATCCAGCAACGCCACGTCCGCCGGCCGCCAATCCGGGTTTTCCGCCCGCAACGCGTCCAACGCCTCCCGTGCCCCGACGAAATCCCCGATTGCCACCCGCGTCCGGGCCAGTCCGCCCAGAACTGCCGGGTCCGCCGCATGCAACCCGGTGGCACATGCCGCATACAAGGCCTGCGCCTCGTCCTGCCGGTTCAGCCGCACGCACTCGTCGGCCAGCCGCAACCGGTTGTGAACCGTGGGCGCAATCTCCACCTCCCGCGCCAGCGCCCGGTAATCCCGCCCCGGATCAACAGTCGCCACCAGGTCCCGCTTCACCCGCCTTGCCGTGGCGCCCCCCGCCAGCTCCGGGATGATTTCCAGGATCAAATAGAGCAGACAGCCGATCGCGGGGACGAACACGATGATCCATAGCCAGGGATTCATGCGGCCGGTGCGGTAGGCGTGGATCGCGAAGCCGATCTGCAACAGGAGGAGTAGTCCGTAGGGCATCGTCAATCCAAAGGAAGTAAGGCCGGGGCTCTGCCCCTGCACCACGTCACGCGCATGCGTGCTTCGCACGACAAGGGCAAGTCCTTAGAACCTTTTTGTTAGAGGTTGCCACATGGCCGACAAACCGGGTTTTCGCCTCGACAAGGATGCGCTGGGCCCAGTTTATGTCCCCTCCGATCGGCTTTGGGGCGCGCAAACCCAGCGCTCGATCGAGAATTTCCCGATCGGCGTTGCCCGCTTCCGCTTCACCCGCCGCCTCATCCGCGCCTTCGGCCTGCTGAAATCCGCCGCCGCCCACGCCAACGGCGAACTCGGCGAGCTCTCCCCCGAAAAAGTCGCCCTCATCACCGCCGCCGCCGCGGAAGTCACCGACGGCACGCTCGACGACGAATTCCCACTCGTGGTGTTCCAGACCGGTTCCGGCACCCAAACCAACATGAACGCCAACGAAGTCATCGCCAACCGCGCCATCCAGCTCGCCGGCGGCGTCGTCGGCTCGAAAAAGCCCATCCACCCCAACGACGACGTCAATCACAGCCAGTCCAGCAACGACACCTTCCCCACCGCCATGCATGTTGCCGCCGTCGAGGAAATCGAGCATAATCTGCTGCCCGCCGTTGCCCGCCTCCGTGCCACCCTGCACGCAAAAGCGGAAAAATTCGCCGGCGTGGTGATGATCGGCCGCACCCATTTGCAGGATGCCACGCCCATCACCCTCGGCCAGGCCATCGGCGGCTGGGTCGCCCAACTGGACGGCGCTGTCGCGTCCATCCGCGCCGTATTGCCCGGCCTCTACGAACTGGCCATCGGCGGCACCGCCGTCGGCACCGGACTAAATGCCCACCCGGAATTCGGCGATCGCGTCGCGCGCCACCTCGCTGCCGATACCGGCTTCCCGTTCGTTTCGGCGCCCAACAAGTTCGCCGCTCTCTCGGCGCACGATGCGTTGGCCACCGTCAGCGCCACCCTGCGCACCCTGGCCGGCGCCTTGATGAAGATCGCCAACGACGTGCGTTGGTATGCCTGCGGGCCCCGTGCCGGCATCGGCGAAATCCGCATTCCGGAAAACGAGCCAGGCAGCTCGATCATGCCGGGGAAGGTGAACCCCACCCAGTCCGAGGCGCTGACGATGGTGGCGGTGCAGGTGTATGGCAACGATGCCGCCGTGGCGTTCGCCGCCAGCCAGGGCAATTTCCAGCTCAACGTGTACAAACCGGTCATGTTGCACAATGTGCTCGAATCCGCCAGCCTGCTTGCCGACGGGTGTCTGGCGTTCAACGATCATTGCGCCGTCGGCATCGAACCGGATGGCGCGCGCATTGCGCACAATCTCGCCAGCTCACTGATGCTGGTCACCGCGCTTAATCCGCATATCGGCTACGAGAAATCCGCCGAGATCGCGCTCCGCGCCCATCGTGAAGGAACCGGCCTCAAGCAGGCGGCCATGATTTTGGGCTATTTGACAGCAGAACAGTTCGACGCCTGGGTGCGTCCCGAGGAAATGACCGGGCCCTTGCCCAGTAACGGCTGCGGTAACGTTACTGTCAGCGGGACTTGACGAAAACACCTGTCAGGTGGAACGTACACGTAAACGATCGGTTGGGAAGCGGATGCAGCAGACCATCGTCAGTGTCGTCCTGCCGGCCCTGCCGGACCAGGTGGCGGCGTTTCACCACGCAATCCTCAAATTGCGCGACACGTTGGCCGCCGACATGAACGGCGCGCTGCCCGGCGACACCAGTGAATTCGCTGGTCTGCGTGGCCGCCTGCCGACCTTGCATTTCATGTCGATGCTGCTGTTCGACCCCGACGCCGGCGTGCCGAAGGGCGACACGCCGGCGGCCCCCTTGTTCGTGCTCGAAGCCAACGTGGATGGCGCCGCCGGCCCGTTCTGGGCCGCGTTGGAGGACCAGATCGGCGACAAATTGCGCGATCTGTTGCGCTATTGCGCGCCGCCGCGCGGCCGGTTCGACGACATGTTCAAGGCGGTTACCGCCGACGGATCACGCCAGCCGATCGCGCCGTTGCTGGAACGGCAAAGTGTCACACCCGCCGCAAGCCACATCGGCTATCGTGGCCTGTCGCGCGATCGTATCCTTTGCCACGACAAACTGTTTCGTGCCATGGTGAAGAAGATACCACCCTGCGACGCGAAACAACCGGCCGACCAGCAACTGCCCGCCGACGTGCTGGCAGCCGGGCCTTCGGCGATTCATGCCTGGCTGCGCGAAAAGCTGCTGCCGGATTTCCCTTACTTGAACGAACCATGGCAGCCGGGCATCAGCTTTGACGAGGAGAGCCGCGATCGATATGGGTTGTGGGGGTTCGTCGCAGTTTCGTTCGCGGCCGCCCTGCTGCCATGGTTGCTGCTTGCCGACGTGCTCGGCGCCTTCACGCATCACGGCGTTGCGGACACCGCCGTGATTGCGCTGCTGGTTGGCGCGATCTGCATGTTTCAGTTGCAGGATATCGGCGATCTGCTGACCTTGGCCGGCAAACCGGCCTGGCGTAACGCCTGGTGGATCATTGCAATCGGCCTGGTGGTCGGCGCGCTCATTGCGATGTGGGGACACGCGGGCATCGCCGTGTCGGGCCTGTTGTTCCTGATCGGAGGGCCGGTCGCCAGCGTGCTGATCCTGCTGGCATTGCTGCGCCGGCGTGAGCGCAGCGAACCGGCGCCGCCGGACTCGCTGCCCGATCCGGCAAAGGTGCGCGCATTGCAGGATTGGGAGGACATGCATATTTCCGGTTCCGACCACATGGGCAGCGTCGTCATCATCAAGCCTGGTCTGCTGCGAGGATTTCTTATTCGTTTCGGTATGCGGGCACTCGATCTGGCGCTGCGCGTCATTGCGACGGACGGTTATCTCGGCTCCATGCGGACCATTCATTTCGCCCATTGGGGTGTCGTGGATGACGGCAGACGGCTGCTGTTCCTGAGCAATTTCGACGGCAGTTGGGAAAGCTATCTGGATGATTTCATCGAGAAGGCGCATGCCGGGCTAACCCTCGCCTGGGCCAATTGCATCGGCTTCCCGCCGGCCGAGTACATCTCTCTTAAAGGCGCCTCCGAGGGTCGCAAGTTCAAGGCATGGGCCCGTTGTTCCATGGCGCCGAGCCGTATGTGGTATGCCGCTTATCCAAACATTACGGTCAACCAGATCTGGCGCCAGGCGCGCATCGCACAAGGACTTTGCGCCCGAAATTTGACCGGCAAGAAAGCTGACGCCTGGGTGAAGGACCTCTAACGATGGTGGATCAGCCGAGCACAAGCTGGAAACTTGCCCCACCTCACGCGGCGAACGTGCAAGGCTTGATCGTCAGTCCGTTCGCGCATCTTTCGCTGGCGCAGGCGCTGCTGCTGGATACCAGCCGCGCGCCCGGCAGCGCATGGCTGTATGACCTGCTGAATGGCGATAATGCGCTGACGATCACGCCGGCGACCGGAAAGGCGCTCGATGACAGCGGCGTGGAGACCGGTTGCACAGCGATCGCCTTCACCGTCACGGGCTTGAAACAACTTGGCCTGGACGATGAAACCTTGGGCAGCTTTGCCACGCCGTTCACCGAGGGCATGCACGAGGCAAACCGCCGGAACCGGCTTGGCGATACGCGGCTGGAGCCGCCGGACCGCAAGGGTCGGCCGCTGTGGGGGGCGAACGTTCCGCCGTTGCCCGGCGACGAGGATGACCCGGATTACGCCGTTTGCGACAAGACAGTCCATGCCGCCGTGCTGCTGTATCACAAGGATGAAGCGACACTCAACGCGTTCGCGGCGCCGGTGCGCGACAAGCTTGCGAAATCGGGCGTCGAAATAACATACAGTTTGGACCTGTCGCTCAAGTTCGATGAGAACGATCCGCCGATTGCGCGGGAACATTTCGGTTTCGCCGACGGGATTTCGCAACCGGTTCCGCACGACGCGAAATATATTCTGCCGGGCACCGCGCCCGGCACGCCGAGCGACAAGGTGCATGGCATCGCCGGCGGCGATATATTGTTCGGGCTCGCCGATGCGAACCAGGAAGTGCTGCCCGGGGCCATCGTTAACCCCAGTCTGCCGGGAGCTGCGGTATTGCCGGCGGTGCCGCCGAATGGGTCGGATGGGTCGGCCAACGCAGATCCCAACCAGCGCAGCCTGGGGCTCGACGGCACCTATCTTGTGATGCGCCAACTTAGCCAGGACCCTGACAGGTTCTGGAATTCGATGCAACAAGCGGCCGAACAACTCGGCGACAAGACCGCGGACTGGGTGGCTGAACGCGTGGTGGGCCGCACCAAGGACGGCGTGATCCTGGCGAAAGACCCGCCGCCGGCCACCAAGGATGGACCTGGCAACGATTTCCTCTTCCTGGCGGACGACCCTGACGCACGTTACTGTCCTTTCGGATCGCATATAAGACGCGCAAATCCACGCGATGGCCTGGCGCCTTCGGCCGGCGATGCGGAAACCATTTTGCACGCGGCGAATAATCATCGGATCCTGCGCCGCGGCCGGAAATACGAGGCGGTGGAGGTTCCGGGCGCGGGCACTCTGCCGGGATTGCTGTTCATTTGCCTCAATACCGACCTGGAACGGCAATTCGAATTCGTGCAGCAGACCTGGATGCTCAATCCGAGCTTTGCCGCCTTGATCGATGAAACCGATCCGTTGGTGGGGCCACAGGGCAAATTCTCTATCCAGGCCTATCCGCTGCGCCTGCTGCCGGATGTCGATACGTTTATTCGTTTCATTGGCGGCGAGTATTTCTTTATGCCGAGCCTGCCGGCCCTGACCTATCTTGCGGGCCTGCCGCACCAAGCGGACGCCGCGCCATGACGAACGACACCTTCATTCTTCGGCCGGCGCCCACCGGCTGGAAAGCCGATCTCGGCGCGTTCGCCATGGCGCACGCGGAGTCCGGGCTGAGCATCCTGCGCAAGGTGTGGCCGATCGCACATTTCGGTAATACGTACATCGTCACCCGTTACGATAATGTACGCGAAGTGTTTCTTAATGATGCTGTCTTCAAGGTTCCCTACGCCGCCAACCTCGATCTCATCATGGGGGGTGAGCCGTTTTTCCTTGGCATGGGCAATACGCCCGAATATCGGCGCGATACCGCGTCGATGCGGGCCGTAGTGCTCGACAGCGATCTGAACCATTTGGCGGACGAGGCCGCGCGGCAGGCCGACGCACTGCTGGACGCGGCGGGCGGACGCATCGAGGTGGTGGACTTTACCCGGCAGGTGACGTTCGGCGTGCTATGCCCCTATTTCGGCATTACGCCGCCGGCTGAAGGCAATTTGCAGGTTTGGGCGACCCGTCTGTTCGAATTCCAGTTCACCTATAGTGGCAACGATGCACCACTCCTTGCGGACGCGACCCGAATGGCGCCGCTGCTGCGCGCCCACGTGGACAGCCTGATCGCCGCGCGTATCGACGCCCCAGGGGGCACGGATGGCGGCACCGGCACCGATGATGTGCTCGACCGCGCGCTGGCGCGTCACGCCAGAGGGGAGGAAGGTTTCGAGCCCGTGAAGATTCGCAGTGCGCTGATCGGCTTCCTGGTGGGCGGCCTGCCGCAGCCGCCGATGGTGCTACCATTCGCGCTGGAGCAGCTTCTGCGGCGCCCGGCCCAACTCAACAAGGCAACCGCGGCTGCATTGGCCCGCGACACGCCAACCGTCGCCAACTACATGTTCGAGGCGCTGCGTTTCGACCCACTGGCGCCGGGCCTGCAGCGCAAGGCGATGAGCAAGACCATCGTCGGCCCCGGCCGCTGGTATGAGACGATCATTCCGGCTGGTGCATCGGTGGTCGTGGCGTTTGCCTCGGCGATGCGCGATCCGCGCCGCGTCGCTGATCCGGAGGTTTTCAACCCGAACCGGCCGGCGACCGACTACATGCATTTCGGCTATGGTCTGCACCGCTGCTTCGGCGAGCACATCAACCGCGCCGTGCTGCCGGCGACACTGCAGCGCCTGTTGCGCAGGGATGTGCGGCGTGCCCGCGGAAGTGCGGGCAACCTGAAAAAGCAAGGCATTTTCGCCGATACGCTGTGGGTGGAGTTCTAAAAAACCAACCTGCGCGTTTTACACGCGCAGGTTGTATAAGCTTGCTGTATTATCTCCATGTTCGTCGCACTGCTGCCCCGAACACCCTGGAAGGAGAGACCGACGCGCCTTCGCATCGCGATCGATTTCCGCATTTTGGAGGTGGCGGCTAAGTATCGAGCTTAGCCGCCGGTAACCTTCAGGCCGGGGGGCGGGTCGCGCGAGCAGCCCGCTTTCCGGCAACTTACGTCGCGGAGCAGTTAATTTCAAGTTTTTCCGGCGCCGATCACCCCGCCGGGCGAGGTGCGCATCTGTTTGACACCTTGCGACCCCCGACCGTATCTGTCCGCCGCACGCGCGGACATGCTCGCCGCAAGCCCTTCAGCAGAGACCGTAAGCCGATGAAAATCCTCGTGCCCGTCAAGCGGGTCGTTGACTACAATGTGAAGGTCCGGGTGAAGTCGGACCAGACCGGCGTCGAGCTTTCGGGCGTCAAGATGGCGATGAACCCGTTCGACGAAATCGCCGTCGAGGAAGCCGTCCGCCTGAAGGAAAAGGGTGTGGTGACCGAAATCGTCGCCATCTCCGTCGGCGTGACCGCGTCGCAGGAAACCATCCGCACCGCGCTCGCCATGGGTGCGGACCGCGGCATACTCGTGGAAACGGAGGCGAGCCCGGAGCCGCTGGCGGTGGCGAAAATCCTCAAGGCGCTGGCCGACCGCGAGCAGCCAGGCCTGATCATTCTGGGCAAGCAGGCGATCGACGACGACATGAATGCCACCGGCCAGATGCTGGCGGCACTGCTGGGCTGGCCGCAGGGCACCTTCGCGAGCAAAGTGGATATCGCCGACGGCACCGCGACCGTGAAGCGCGAGGTGGATGGCGGCCTGGAGACGGTGGCGTTGACGATGCCCGCAATCATTACCGCCGACCTGCGCCTCAACGAGCCGCGCTACGCGTCGCTGCCCAACATCATGAAGGCGCGCAAAAAGCCGATCGATATCATGAAGCCGGCGGACCTTGGTGTGGACGCGGCGCCGCGCCTGACCACGCTGAAGGTGGTTGAGCCGCCGAAACGCCAGGCGGGGAAGAAAGTGAAGTCGGTCGCCGAACTGGTGGACAAGTTGCGCAACGAAGCAAAGGTGATCTGATCATGGTGTCCCTGGTTCTGCTCGACCACGAGGGTGGCACGATCAAGCAGCCCGCGCGCAGCGCCGTGGCGGCGGCGGAAAAGATCGGCGGTGATGTGCATGTTCTGGTCGCCGGCGAGAATGTGGCCGAGGCGGCCGCCGCGGCGGCCAAGCTGCCGGGCATTGCCAAGGTGCTGACCGCCGACAACGCCGCATACGCCTACGCGCTGGCCGAGCCGATGGCGGCCCTGCTGGTGGCGCTGGCGCCCGGCTACACACATCTGATCGCCGCCTCCACCGCGATCGGCAAGAACATCATGCCCCGCGTCGCCGCCCTGCTCGATGTGCAACAGATATCCGATGTTGCCGAGGTGATCGACGCCGATACGTTCGTGCGGCCGATCTATGCCGGCAACGCGCTGGCGACCGTGAAGAGCGTGGACACGAAGAAAGTGCTGACGGTTCGCGCCGCCAGCTTCGATCCTATTGCGGCCGAAGGCGGGTCGGCACCGATCGAGACGGCCGCATCGGCCGAAATTCCGAGCCTGTCGCGCTTTTTGGGCGCCGAACTGTCCAAGAGCGAACGGCCGGAATTGACCGCCGCACGCGTGGTGATCTCCGGCGGACGCGGCATGCAGAACGGCGAGAATTTTCATCTGATCGATCCGATTGCCGACAAGCTCGGCGCCGCGGTGGGGGCCAGCCGGGCCGCAGTGGATGCGGGGTTCGTTCCGAACGATTATCAAGTCGGCCAGACCGGCAAGATTGTGGCGCCGGATCTTTACGTGGCAATCGGTATCTCCGGCGCGATCCAGCACCTGGCCGGCATGAAAGACAGCAAGGTTATTGTCGCCATCAACAAGGATGAAGATGCACCGATTTTTCAGGTGGCCGACTACGGCCTGGTGGCAGATTTGTTCCAGGCGCTGCCGGAATTGAAGGCGGAGCTCGAGAAGGCGTAAGAAGGCCGGGGGCCCCCTGGACCCCCGCGTCACGAGCAGGGTGCATTCGCGTGACGTGCGAAGCACGCATTCGCGTGACTGGGTCCAGGGGCAGAGCCCCGGCCTTCCTACCCTCAACGAGGCACGCAGCAACATGATTAGCACCATAGGCATTATTGGCGCCGGGCAGATGGGCAACGGAATTGCCCATGTGACGGCGCTGGCGGGAATTGACGTTTTGCTGCTCGATGCGAAGCCGGACGCGGTTGACAAAGCCATTACGATCATCGGCAAGAATATCGACAGGCAGGTCGCCAAGGGCGCCGTGACGCGGCAGGGCAAGGAGGAGGCACTCGCCCGCATTCGTCCGGCCGCCGATTACGCGGCGCTGGCGAACGCCGACCTTATTATTGAGGCCGCAACGGAAAAGGAGGATGTCAAGCGAGCGATCTTCAAGGCGGTGCAGCCGCATCTGCGCGCCGACACAATTCTCGCAACGAACACCTCGTCGCTCTCCGTCACGCGTCTCGGCGCTGCGACCGATCGCGCCGACAAATTCATCGGCATGCACTTTTTCAACCCGGTGCCGGTGATGAAGCTGGTCGAGATCATACGCGGCATTGCGACCAGTGAGGCGACCTATGAAACGATCGCCGAGCTGTCGCGCCGGCTGGGCAAGACCACGGCCATGTCGGAGGATTACCCTGGCTTCATGGCCAATCGCATATTGATGCCGATGATTAACGAAGCGGTTTACACGCTGTACGAGGGCGTCGGCACGATCACGGCTATCGATACGACCATGAAACTCGGCTGTAATCACCCGATGGGCCCACTCGAATTGGCCGACTTTATTGGACTGGACACGTGTTTGTCCATCATGCAGGTGCTGCTGGAAGGGCTTTCGGACACCAAGTATCGCCCTTGCCCGCTGCTGGTGAAATACGTTGAGGCGGGGTGGCTGGGGCGCAAGACCGGGCGGGGGTTTTATGATTATAGCGTTACGCCGCCAAAACCGACAAGGTGAGAAAGGAAGCAGCTCTTTCTTGAAGAAAAGAACCAAAAAACTTATGAATTAAATAAAAGTTTTTTGGTTCGTTTTTTCAAAAAGAACTGCTTGCTTCCTACTTTGGTTTCGGAGCCGATCCAAGGCCCCCACTCAAGCCAAAAATTGCCAGTTGTTTGTAACTGCCGACATAGACGTAGCCGTTTGCGACAACCGGAACGATGTTGGCATTGGCAGCGTTCGACGACCAGGGACCGGCCGCAGCGCTGAACAAGGTTGCGCTATTTGTGGCGTTATAGGCGAGCAACGTGAGCTTCGGCGTGCCGGTTCGGTTCGGCCGCGCCACCGCCCAGATGATCGCCGAGCCGGCTTGTGTGCCGTTCGAGGATGCAGTGGTGAAGAAACCTACATTCGGCCCGCTTGGCAGGGTGGCGGACGCGCTTTCCTTAATCAGGGCCGTATTAGGCGAGGTTTGCACGCGCCATACGATCATGGTGGTGCCGCCGCTGCTGACCACGCGGCCCGCCCCGTCGGCGCCAAGGAAATACGATTCGCCGCACCAGCACGGGTCGATCTTGTAGGTGCCAACGACGTTGTCCGGGCCATTCGGCACGTAGCCGCCGAGCTGCGCCTGGTTCAAAAAATACATCAGGCCGACCTTGCCGGCCGCAACGGCCAGGCTGGGAATGGAGCCGTTTTGTGCCGGTAGCAGCATGACGCCGCCGGCGCCGAAATCGCGGTCGTGGATGTCAAGCTCGGGCTCGCCATCCTTGGCGCCGCCGGGCGTGAAGTAATCGAGAATGGTTGTGAGATCGGCGGAGAGCTTCAGCACGCTTTCCGCCGGGTTGGTCGAAGCATCGTAGGTGTTTCCGCTGGTGTCGGAATTCGCAGTGACGGCATAGATGTTCCCCGCCTGATCGGCGGCCAGGCCGGCGCCGGACATCCACACCGAAGTGAGGAAGTAATTCTTCGGCGTGCTTGCCAGGCGATTGACCAGCGTGCCGCTCGCCAGTGGCGCAAGCGTGCCGGCCTGCCAGCCCAGGATCCAGCCTCGACTGGTTTTCCGGTTGTGATCGCAGAAGCTGCCGAAACCGGCATAAACGGTACTGTTGGCAAGCAGCAGCGCCGGACGCTGGCGGCTCGTGGACGGGTCGAACGCATAGGAACCGCCGTTCGCCAGAACGCCGGTGGCGCTCACGATTTGCGAGGAAACCGTGTCGGCAAGCGTGCTGATCGCGAGGGCGTGAAGGCGATAGACCGGTGCGCCGTTCTCGTCGGTATAGGTAATGACGTAGAGCAGACCGGCTTGCGGATCGATGACCGGCGTGGCATCGATGCCGACGACACCGCTGGTCTTGTTGCACACGCCACCTGGAATTTTGCTGGCCGGCCACGGTGTGCCGAGGTTGCGGCTGAGCAGCACGGCACCGCTGGCGGCATCGAGCGCGTAGATGGTGTTGTTTTCGGTTGCCACATACGCAACGGTGTGGCTGCCCTGGCCCTGCACAGCCACATTTGGCACGATCAGCGGCTGCGCGTTGACCTGCTCATCCACGGCCACGGTTTGCAACAGGCCGAAGGAGCCGCCGCCGACTGTCTGGGTGGTGAGCGCGGTTTCCTGATTGTTGAAGCCGGTGCGCAAATTGTCGTTTTTGTAGGTGAGGACGCTGACCTGGGCGCAGGCCGGTAGCGGATGGGCCGATATCAGGGCCGCACTCAGGATGATGGCGGCTGGGCGGCGCCATGTGGTCAGGAGCTCGACGCCTTGGAGAAAAGCATTGCGCATGGGGTGAGGCTTTTCACTGGGATGTACGGTCAGGTAAAGGTGAAGGAAGCAGTTCTTTTTTGAAAAAAAGAACCAAGAACTTTTTGTTTGTCAGGGGCTGATGGGCTCAACATAGATGCGCATAATAGCCGGCGCGTGGAAAGGCCGTGCCCTGCGCGCGCCGCCCGGCGAGACCACGCGCCCGACCGCCGATCGGGTCCGCCAGGCGGTCTTCGACATGCTGCTTCACGCCCCCTGGGGCGGCCGCGATGTCATCGAAGGCGCCCATGTGCTGGACGCTTTCGCCGGCACCGGTGCGCTGGGCTTGGAGGCGCTGTCGCGTGGCGCGGCAGACGCAACCTTTTTCGAAAACAACGCGGCCGCCCTGACCAGCCTCAAGGCCAACGTGGCGGCCTGCGGCGCCGGCGCGCGCGCTCAGGTACTTGCGCGGGACGTTTTGCATCCAGGGAAGGGTCCAGGGCAGGGTGTGTCCAAAAATTTGATTTTTCTCGACCCGCCCTACGGGGCGGGACTTGTTTCACACTCCCTTAACATTTTGCGTTCAGAAGGGTGGTTCCTGCCGAACTGCCTCGTCGTTGCTGAGATGTCCGCCCTTGATCCGGTTGTAGAAGGGGCGTTAATACTCGCGCAACGCGTGCATGGGGCAGCGCGAATTCTCGTATGGCGAGAGTGACCCATGAACGGATATGCCGAAATCGTGCTACACCACCGGGCCATCGAGGCCTTCGCCCCGGCCGGCCTGCTCGGCCCGGGGCGCCGGATCGAGCATATTCACTCGCTCGGATCGGTGCGCGTCGAGCTGTCGCCGCTGGAAACCGGACGCCATTTTCTCGAACAATGGCCGGTGCGCGAATTGCCGTCGCAAGGCGTCTGGCGTCACGACGCGTATAATAGTTACGCACCGCCGATCTTCGTCATCCATGATGCCCTCGTACATTCGTCCGCCGGCATCATCGCGATCGGCGACCAGGTCATTCTCGAAACCATGGGCCACACCTCGCCGGACACGCACGGCTTTCGCAACCTGATGCGTGGCCTCGCAATCCATCCGAAGGCAGTGCGCCGGCTTGCCGGCGCCCATGTCAGCCTGCTGGCGGGCGGCGAGGGTAATTACTACCACAGCATGCTTCTGGGGCTCGCCCGGCTTGGCGCGGTGCCGGAGAATTACCAGGCCGCATCGGCCAGCCTGCTGGTGCCGCGCGGCGCCGCGCGGCAGAAGGAAGTGCTGGCTCTGCTCGACCTGATGCCAAGCCTCGGCGTGGAGGAGGTGGAGCGCGATGAGACGCTCATGGTCGAAACCCTCATCCTGCCACTCGGCGTTTGCATGGAAAGTGCGTTCCATCCTTGCGTGGCCGATTTCTTCAACGCGATATCCACCAACGTGACCAAACAAAGCCGGCCGACGCCCGCGCGCATCTATATCGAACGGTCGGCGACATCGCTGCGGCCGCTGGTGAACGAGCGGGAACTCGCGGCTGCACTCGCCGCCATCGGCTTCACGTCCGTGCGTCCCGAAACAATGAGCGTCGCCGATCAGGTGCGGCTGTTCCGCGGCGCCGAAACCATCGTGGCACCGCACGGCGCAGGGCTGACCAATCTCGGCTTCTGCCGCCCCGGCACGCGGGTGATCGAATTACTGTCAGATGCCTATTGCAACTGGTGTTTTCGCAACCTGGCCGGCCTGATGCAACTCGATTACGACTGCATCCTGGGCCGCTCGCGCAAGCCCTGGCCCGACCTGGACGTAAGCTTCCACCGCACGCCCTGGCAAATCTCGGTTAACCACGTCGTTGCCGCGGTGGTGCAAACCGGTCAGCGCGTCGCCGCCTGATACTCACGCGCCGAGTTTGACGTGGGTACGGGCTCGAAATTGGTGGGCTGAAGCCTACCCTACGGCCCCCACGGCGATGGCCGACCATGCAGTTGCAATGACGCGACACCAGGAGAGCAAAAGTTTCTTGGTTCTTTTTTTCAAAAAAGAACGACTTCCTTGCCCCATGCTTTTCATTTCGGCAGCTGATCTCGCAATACTTTGGCCGGCACCTCCGCCACCTCGCCGCGCTCGAGGTTGCCTAGTTGGAACGGCCCATATGCGATACGGATCAATCGCGTTACGGCCAGGCCGAGATGGGCCAGGACGCGGCGGATTTCGCGGTTCTTGCCCTCGTGGAGGGACATGGTGAGCCAGGCGTTCGAGCCCTTGCGGCTGTCGAGGCCGGCCTCGATGGGGCCGAATTTGGTGCCGTCGAGGATCAGGCCGCGGGCGAGATCGCGCAGGGCGGGCTCGCTGACGTCGCCGTGCACGCGCACGCGGTAGCGGCGCAGCCAGCCGGTGGAGGGCAGTTCGAGTTGCCGGGCCAGGGCGCCGTCGTTGGTGAGCAGCAGCAAGCCCTCGCTGTTGAGGTCGAGGCGGCCGATGCTGATAACTCTGGGCAAGGTTGGCGGCAGGCGTTCGAAAACGGTGGGGCGGCCTTGCGGGTCGCGATGGGTGGTCATCAGGCCGTCCGGCTTGTGGTAGCGCCAGAGGCGGGTGCGGTCGGGGTTTTCGACGACGCGGCCGTTGACCTGCACGATGTCGCCGGGGGAGACGAAGGTGGCGGGGTGGATGACGGGGGCGTTGTTCAGTTTGATGCGGCCTTCGGCGACGAGTTTTTCGGCGTCGCGGCGGCTGGCGATGCCGGCGCGGGCGAGCCATTTGGCGATGCGCTCGCCGGTGCGGGCTTCCGGTGCGGGGCCGGGCGCGATTTCGTCGGGTTGGGAGGTCACGCGGCGGCGGCGATCAGGGCGGCGAACAGGCGCGTGTCGCCGGGGTCGATGGCGAATTCGGGGTGCCACTGGACGCCGATGCAGAAGGCCGCGGTGCTGTCCTCGATGCCTTCGATGACACTGTCGGGGGCGATGGCGTTCACGGTGGCGCGGCCGGGGTCGCGCACGGCCTGATGGTGGGACGAATTCACCGCCATGCTGTCGGTGCGCACCACATGGTGGAGGCGGGTGCCGGGTTCGATGCGGACGTTATGGCCGGGCTCGTGGCGGGGGTTCGGCTGCTCATGGGGCAGCGCGCCGGGCACGCTGTCTGGGATGTGCTGGATGAGCGTGCCGCCCAAGGCAACCGCCAGCAATTGCATGCCGCCGCAAATACCGAGCACGGGCAGGCCGCGGGCCATGGCGCCGTGCAGGAGCAAGAGTTCGGCTTCGGTGCGGCCCTCCTTGAGGGTGACGCTGGCGTGGGTGTCGGGGGCGCCGTAGAGCGCCGGGGAGACGTCGAAGGCGCCGCCGGTGACGATGAGAGCGTCGATTGCGTCGAGCATGGCGGGGGCTTCGGCGGGGAGGTGCGGCAGGCAGAGCGGCAGGCCGCCGGCCTGGGCGACGGCGTCGGCATAGTTGGCGCGCAGGGCATACCAGGGGTAGGCGGAGTAGCCGCCTGGCCTTTCAGCATCCAGCGTGAGGCCGACGCGCGGGCGGGATTTTGTCAGCATGGCTCACCTCGTACCGGACGATGGGGTTTCAGGCCAGGGGGACCAGGGGGCGGAGCGATCGGGCGCGTTGTCGCCGATGGAGATCGCGCTTCAGGCGGCGGCCGCGGCGGCTGGCAGGGGCGAGGTTCCGGTGGGGGCGGTGGTGACCGACGCGGCGGGACGGGTGCTGGCGGTGGCCGGTAATCGGACGGAGGCGGATTGCGACGCGTCGGCGCATGCGGAGTTGCTGGCGTTGCGGGCCGCGGCGGCCGGGCGCGGCAGCCCGCGTCTGGAGAACTGCGACCTGTGGGTGACGCTGGAGCCTTGCCCGATGTGCGCCACGGCGGCTGCGCTGTTCCGGGTGCGGCGGGTGCTGTTCGGCGCCTATGATCCGAAGGGGGGCGGCATCGAGCACGGTCCGCGGGTGTTTGAGACCGCGCCAAATCTGCACCGGCCCGAAGTGGTGGGCGGCCTGCGAGAGCGGGATGCGGCGAGCCTGCTACAGGCGTTCTTCGCCGCGCGCCGTTAGTATACGGTCGTTCATTTCATGATTACGCGATTATTGGATCGATTATTCCGTGATTCTGGCGACTTCGGCACATCTATTTCAATGAATACTCTTGCGTTTAGCTCGCGGGGTTGTGATGTAAATGCGCCCGAGGCTCCGGGAAGACGCAAGACAAGGATTTCGATGGTGAGAGCGGCGTATTACCCGACAGCATCCCGAGCCATCGTTGCCCCGATGATTGTCGGCATGAGTGCCGTGCTGCTTGGTTGGTTGGGCCGGACCACGCCGTTGCGCCCGGGCCAGATGTTGGCCGACCTTTTGGCGCCTCGCTGGGCGTTTCCGCCTGGGATGCTGGTGTACTGCTGCGGCGCCGCCATGATAGTCTCAAGCTTGGCGGCATCTCGGACCATGCGGGCATGTCGGCGGGGCGGGGGGCGCGTGGCGCGGCGCGCAGAGGCGGTGGAACTGCCGTCCGCGACGCCGGAGAGCACACTTGAACAGGCGGATTTGTTGGGCCCTGCCGCCGGCGTGCGATTTGCCACAGCACTGGCCGCCGCCGCGGCGGGCACCACGCCGGCTGCGGTCGTGGTGGTGGATGTCGATGATTCTCGCCGGTTGCGGCGGGCGTGTGGCGGCGATTGGGCCGATGATGTGGCAAGCCAGATCGGCAAGCTTCTCAGTGGCCTGGTGCCGCCCGGCGCGCTCGTGGTGCAACTCGCCGCGGACGAGTTTGCGATCCTTCTGCCGGACACCGATGAAGCCGCCGCCCGGGCGGCGGTGGCGTACATGCTGACGCGCGTGTGCGGCCCGCTTTCCTTCGAAGGCCGGGATGTTGACGTGGCAGCGAGCATCGGCGTGGCCATGTCGCCGGCGCATGGTGGCACGGCCGAAACCCTGATGGCCGCGGCCCGGATGGCCGTTGCCCTCGCGAAGGCGGATGGCGGCCGGGACTGGCGCATGTTCGATCCTGCGCAATGCGAGGCCGCGCAGGGTCGCACGAAGTTGCGGGCCGAGTTGAGGCCGGCGCTGTCAGCAGGCCAATTTGTTCCGTACTACCAGCCGATTGTTTCGCTGCAGACAGGACAAATCGTTGGCATGGAGGTGTTGGCGCGCTGGCGCCATCCGCAACGCGGCCTGCTGACACCGGACTTGTTCATCCATAAGGTCGAGAAGCAGCGCCTGTGTGCCGAATTGAGCCGGTGCCTGCTGCGCCAGGTCGTGGTCGATGCGGTGCAATGGCCGCACGCCTGGACGTATGCCTTCAACGCATCCGCATGCCAGTTGAACGAATTGCTGGGGTTGATCATCGATGCAAGTCAGCTCTCCGATGGCAGGCTGGCGCCGCATCGGATTGAGATCGAGATCACGGAAACGGCATTGATCAAGGACATGCGACTGGCGCGCGAGGCGGTACAATCCATGCACGGGTCGGGCGCCAAGGTGGTGCTGGACGATTTCGGCACGGGCTATGCCAACTTTCTGCAATTTCGCGATTTGCCGTTCGATCGCATCAAGATCGATCGGAGTTTTGTCGCCGATATGCAGGTGAGTGCTCGCTCCGAAGCATGTCTCAAAGCGATGCTGGGTTTGGCACGCAGCCTCGGCGCGGGCGTCACTGCCGAGGGTGTGGAGAATGCGGCGGCGGAGAGCAAGCTGCGCGTCATGGGCTGCGACTTTGCGCAAGGGCATTACTACTCACCACCGGTGCCGGCCGAGGGCGTGCCCTTGCTGATCCGCCGCGCTGAAAGCCGCGCCAAGTCGAGGCTGGTAGCAGCTTAGGGTTCAGTTGCCAGTTTCCAGTTTCCAGTTTCCAGAGGCGTTTGGCTTGTGGGAACTGAAAACCGTCAACCAGCAACCGGAAAGCTTGTTCCGTGGCGCGGGCGTACTATTTACGCGGCCCATGCATTCAGAACACGCCGCCAGCCACGATCCCGTGGGCTGGCATGGTACTACCATCCTTTGCGTTCGGCACGGCGGCCAGGTCGCCATGGCGGGCGACGGCCAGGTGACGCTTGGCCAGACCGTCATTAAGGGCAACGCCCGCAAGGTGCGCCGTATCGGCGGCGGCGGCGTGGTGGCGGGCTTTGCCGGCGCGACGGCGGACGCCTTCACGCTGCTGGAGCGGCTGGAGGCGAAGCTCGAACGCTTTCCCAACCAGCTCGAGCGGGCATGCGTGGAGTTGGCCAAGGACTGGCGCATGGATCGCTATCTGCGCCGGTTGGAGGCGATGATGGCGGTGTCGGACCGCGATCGCAGTTTTACCCTTACCGGCAACGGGGACGTGCTGGAGCCGGAGGATGGCGTGATTGCGATTGGGTCGGGCGGCAACTATGCGCTCGCGGCGGCGCGGGCACTGATTTCGGTGGAGAGTTTGACGGCGGAGGAGGTGGCGCGGCGCGCCATGGGCATCGCCGCGGATATCTGCGTGTATACCAATCATTCGCTCATTGTCGAGGTGCTGTAAGTGGACGTGCCGACTTTGAATCCGCGCGAAATCGTGGCGGAACTGGACCGCTTCATTGTCGGCCAGAATGACGCCAAGCGGGCGGTGGCGATCGCGTTGCGAAATCGCTGGCGGCGCGCGCAGTTGCCCGAGGGGCTGCGCGAGGAGGTGGTGCCGAAGAATATCCTGATGATCGGGCCGACCGGGTGCGGCAAGACGGAAATCGCGCGCCGGCTCGCGCGGCTGGCGCAGGCGCCATTCCTGAAGGTGGAAGCGACCAAGTTTACCGAAGTCGGCTATGTCGGGCGCGACGTCGACTCGATCGTGCGCGACCTGGTGGAAGTCTCCATCAACATGCTGCGCGATGCGGGCCGGCGCGACGTGCAGCAGAAGGCGGAGCAGGCCGCCGAGGACCGGCTGGTGGATGCGCTGGTCGGGTCGACGGCGAGCGCGGACACGAAAGGAAAATTCCGCGCCATGCTGCGGCATGGCGACATGGAGGACAAGGAGGTCGAGGTGTCGCTCACCGAGGCGCCCGGCAATGTGGTGGGGCAGATCGATCTGCCGGGCGTGCCGCCGGGACAGATGATCAACATCGGCGAAATGATGCGCAATATGATGGGCAACCGGCAGCAGGCGCGCCGGCTGAAGGTGGAAGCGGCACGGCCGTTGCTGGAGCGCGAGGAAGCGGACCGGCTGGTGGATAATGAGCGGCTGACCAAGGATGCGGTGGCGCATGCGGAGAATAGCGGCATCGTGTTCCTCGACGAAATCGACAAGGTGTGCGCACGCACCAGCGAAGGCGGGTTCCGCGGCGGCGATGTCAGCCGCGAGGGGGTGCAGCGCGATTTGTTGCCGCTGATCGAGGGCACCACGGTGTCGACCAAATATGGGCCGGTGAAGACGGACCATATTTTGTTCATTGCATCCGGCGCGTTCCATTTGGCCAAGCCGTCCGATCTGCTGCCGGAATTGCAGGGACGGCTGCCGATCCGGGTGGAACTGGCGCCGCTGTCGCGCGATGATTTGCGGCGGATATTGACCGAGCCGGAGCACTCGTTGTTAAAGCAGTACGAAGCGCTGCTCGGCACCGAGGGGGTGACCCTGGCGTTCGCGGATGATGCTGTCGATGCGTTGGCGGAACTGGCGGCGGATATCAACGACCGGGTGGAGAATATCGGCGCACGGCGGTTGGCGACGGTGCTGGAAAAGCTCCTCGAAGAAGTGTCGTTCTCCGCGAGCGATCGGCCGGGGGAGACGGTGACGGTGGATGCTGCTTATGTGCAGGAGCGGGTGGCGCCGTTGGCCAAAAGTGGTGATCTGAGTCGGTTTATTCTGTAAGAGAAGAGTTTTTTGGTGCTTTTTTCAAAGAAAGAACGACGTCCTTCCTCCTACAGCGCCGCCCCCGCCACCCAAGGCAACACGCCCGCACTGAGTTTCGTATCGAAACGGGCGTAGAATACACGATCCTCCGCGGTGCTGCTGTCCACGAAGTCGCGCTCGTGGGCGCCGAGGTCCTCGGCCCGCAAAATCGGTTCGGGATAGATACGTCGTGGCGTATCCATCGGGCCTAACGCAACGCGCGCCCATTCGTCGAGCCGCGCTAACGCAACGAGCGCAACCGGCACGCAGGCACACGCCTGGATGGCGCCGTCGGCCGTGCCGTCGCCGAGGGCGTGGCATAATGGGTTGGTGGAGACGATTTCGGGCAGCAGCGCGCGGCCGAAATTACGCCAGGCGGCGAGATTCTTGCCCGCCGGTGGCGGCCCCACCCGGTCGCGCATAAGCGCCGGCAGGGCCGGGGCGCCCTCGGCCCGCAAAGCGTGCAGGGTCGCGTTGACCTGGCTCAGCGCGAGGTCGCGCGGCGGGCGCACGACGGCGAACAACAGGTCGCCAACGCGGCATGGCGGTTGTGCGCCGTCCCAATTCAAAGCGGACTCTTGCTTGGGGGAACTGACAAACGGCGCCATGGCCGGCAGGGAGACGGCCAGCGTTCGGGTGCTTTCGAACAGATTGGCATAGGCGCCGATTGCCGGCATGAGAACGTTATGATCTCGATACGCGTTGCCGTCCAGCTCGAGCGGCAGGACGGGATGGTGCGCGTTCATTGTCTCGACGACACGTTCGCCGCCGCAGCGTGGCAGGCGGACGAAAAGCAGGCGGCGCTTTTCCGGGAATGCCAGCAGCGCGCGTGCTGCCACGGCGCGGCGGAATTCGCGGCCGAGCACGAGCCGGCGCAGATGGCCTTGCGGTCTGTATGGATCCGGCAGATCGGCGAGTTCCTGAGGGGTGGGCCAGCGGCCGAGCACGGCGAAGCACACCATGCGCGGGTCGATCAGCTTGAAATCGATGCCGCGGAGCAGGCCCTCGACGCTGGCGGTGCGGCCCATGACCGCGAACACCTCGAACAGGGAGCGCGTCCGTTCGGGAAACGGCCGCTTGGTCACCGACATGCGACGCTTGTCGCCGCGTTCGACCGGGGCTTCGAGCAGCGATTCAAGAAGATTGGGCACGGATGTCACCTCACTCGTAAAGAGACAAAGTTTCCTGGTTCTTTCTTTCAAAAAAGAACTGCTTGTTCTGTCCTTGTCCCCGTTTGACACCACAAGGACCCAAGGCGATACCGCCCCATGCCTGTACACGCCTTCATTTTCCCCGGCCAGGGAAGCCAGTCCGTAGGCATGGGCCGCGACCTTGCCGCCGCTTTCGCCGCCGCGCGCGAGGTTTTCGACGAGGTTGACGAAACCCTAAAGCAGCGTCTGTCCAAAATGATGTTTGAGGGTCCGCCCGAGACGCTGATGCTGACGGAAAACACCCAGCCGGCGCTGATGGCCATGTCGCTTGCGGTCGTTCGCGTGCTGGCGCGCGAGGGCGGGGTGACGGTGGCGACCCATGCGGCGCTGGTCGCCGGACATTCGCTGGGCGAATACAGCGCATTGGCCGCCGCGGATGCCATCAGCGTGGCCGACGTGGCGCGTTTGCTGCGGGCTCGCGGCCTGGCGATGCAGGCGGCGGTGCCGCCGGGTGAAGGCGCGATGGCGGCGCTGCTGGGCGTGGAATTGGAGGTCGCGGCGGAGATCTGCGCCGCGGCCGCGGTGCTGAAACGCGAGGGGCTGCCCGACGAGCAGCAGGTCGTGCAGCCGGCCAACGATAATGGCGGCGGCCAGGTGGTGATCAGCGGGCACACCGCCGCGGTGGAGCGGGCGATGGAGATTGCGCGCCAGCGCGGTGTCAAGCGGGCCATGCTGCTGCCGGTGTCGGCGCCGTTCCATTGCGCCCTGATGCAACCGGCGGCGGATCGCATGGCCGACGCGCTGGGCGAGGTGGTCATCCGCCCCCCCGTGGTGCCGCTGCTGGCGAACGTGTCGGCGGCCAAGGTGACCGCGCCCGACGATATCAGGCGGAAGCTGGTGGCGCAGGTGACGGGTACGGTGCGGTGGCGCGAATCGGTTGGCGCCGCGGTGGCAATGGGGGTCGATTCGTTCATCGAGCTTGGCGCCGGCAAGGTGCTGAGCGGCCTGGTGCGGCGCATCGCGCCGGACACGGCGGCGCGCAATGCCGGCACGCCGGCCGAAATCGAGGCTCTTCTGAAGGCGTTGTGATGTTCAAGCTGGACGGAAAATGCGCGCTGGTGACCGGCGCGTCCGGTGGCATTGGCGCGGCCATTGCGCGCGCGTTGCATGGCCAGGGGGCGAGCGTGGTGCTGAGCGGAACGCGGCATGACGTGCTCGACGCGCTGGCGGCGACCTTGGGCACGCGGGCGTATGTGTGTCCGGCGGATTTGCGGGCGGCCGGGTCGGCGGAAGGGCTGGTGACGGCGGCCGAGCGAGCCGCGGGTCCGCTGGATATTCTGGTGAACAATGCCGGTTTTACGCGCGACATGCTGGCGCTGCGCATGAAGGACGAGGATTGGCAGGCGGTGCTGGAGGTTGATTTGTCGGCGCCGTTCCGGCTGTGCCGCGCCGCAATGCGCGGCATGTTGCGCCGCCGCGCGGGGCGGATCATTCAGATTTCCAGCATCGTCGGTAGCACCGGCAACGCGGGGCAAGCGAATTATGCCGCAGCCAAGGCAGGCCTGGAGGGTATGAGCAAGGCGCTGGCGCAGGAAGTGGCAAGCCGCGGGGTGACGGTGAATGTGGTGGCGCCGGGCTTTATCGAAACGCCGATGACCGACGTGCTGGATGATGAGCAGCGGGCGAAGCTGGTCGGGTCAATTCCGCTGGGGCGGATGGGTCAGCCGGGGGACGTTGCGGCGGCGGTGGTTTATCTGGCTAGCGAGGAGGCGGGATGGATAACAGGGGCGACTTTGCACGTTAATGGGGGGATGGTGATGTTGTGAGGGCGCAAGGAAGGAAATCGTTCTTTTTTGAAAAGAAGAACCAAAAAACTCTTGCAAATTCTCGAGTTCGGTTGCCGGATTTTGTCGTTTCCGGCAACCGATCGCGAGATCTTCGCAGTCGGTTACTTCGCGTCTACCTCGAAGGCCGGGACCAGGGTGCTGGAATAAGCTTCCCAACCGCCGCCATTCACGTTCTCGGCGAATGTTTGTGAGTCGACCTGATCGGTCGTGGACAGCGGCCAGGCGCCAAAAAAGTCGGTGGCCTTAGGATCGGCCGATACGACAACCCAATATTGCGTGCCACCGGTGAGGGCCAGCGCCGGCTTGATTTTGGTCAACGAAACAGCACAGCAATCGCCGAAGTCTTGGCCGTTCGTGACCTTGCCGGACCACAAGGCGGTGCCGGGAACGCCGCTGGCATCGGAATAGATCGCCACGTCGTATTCGTTGGTGCCCTCGATGTAACCGACGGAGACCTGGACATCGGCGGCCGTTGCGTTAGCCGACGGCGTGAACGGAATCGCCGCCGAGATCGACTCGTCAAGGGCGCATGTGGAGCCGCAAAGTGTGTAGCCCTCACCAGCGAAGTATAGGCCATCAGGATAGGCGGTGGCAAGGTTGCCTGCAATGACCTTGGCCTTCGGCGGATGAACGAAGTGAGGTGTTCCCGCGTGGCCCGGATGGGCGCCGGCAATAACCGTTCTTTTGTCTGCGCTCACCGAAACGCCCGGTTTCGAAGCAGCCATTGCGGCGGTGCTGACCGCAACAGCAATGGCGGACGCGAGTAATGTTCCGAATTTCATTTTGTGCCCCTTCTATTGTTCGCATTGGTCGCGAGATGGCAGCGCCATCGAACAAGCGTACCACGGAGGCGACAGAAGGCAATGGTTTATTGGATCGTTTCGAATAAATTGGTGCGATCGGGGCGGGCGGGCGCTGCCGTAATGATCTTACAAAAATTGCGCTCTTGCGAGAATAAAAGGTCAATCCGGCGCCGCTCACGGCTAAATTCTTGCCGCCGGGCCTGGGCAAGGTATTGCGCCACGGGACGGCCATGCGAGGGCCGGGCGTGGTTCATTTTGCCGCGGTCCGGCGGCTGGGTGGTGGGCTGAAGCCCGCGCTACCGCCACCCTACGGCGACGCCCGACCATCAGCCGAAACGCCACATCGTCGCGTTCACAGGGCGCTTTGCCGCCGTGAAACAGACGTGCTAAGCGCCGCGTGAACTCGACGAAGCGGCTGCCTCGGCGCTAAGAGCGGCTGTCCGGCGAATAAATGCCTCCAGTAAACGGTAGAACAAGGGTTTTAGACCGATGAGCGACATCGCCGATAAGGTTAAGAAAATTGTGGTGGAACACCTGGGCGTCGAGGAAAGCAAGGTGACCCCCGAGGCGTCGTTCATCGATGATCTGGGCGCGGACAGCCTGGATACCGTGGAATTGGTCATGGCGTTCGAGGAAGCGTTCAGCGTCGAAATCCCCGAGGACGCGGCGGAGAAGATCAGCACCGTGAAGGACGCCATAGATTATATAGAGAAGCAGAAGGCGGCCTGATTGGCCTGCCGCGAGTCGGTTTGAGGGACGCCCTGACGGCCAGTCGGGCTGGCGCCTGGTAGCGTGAGGCGTTCATTTTGCGGAGGTCGGGCGCCTGGGAGTTGGTGGGCTGAAGCCCACCCTACGGCCAGCTTGTCAGGCCGCCCTTTTCAAACGGGCTCCTGGATGTTTCTTGGTGTTATGGGTGGTTTCCTTCGATGCTAAACCGCGAGCGGCGGGTGGTTGTTACCGGCATGGGGATCGCGAGCCCGCTGGGGCTTGGCGTGTCGCACGTGTGGAAGCAACTGATCGAAGGCAAGTCCGGCATCAGCGCCATCCAATCCTTCGATGTGACCGACCTGGCGGCCAAGATCGCGGGCCAGGTGCCGGCCGGCACGCGCGCCGACGGTGGCCTGTCGCTCAGCGAGTGGATTCCGCCCAAGGACCAGAAAAAGATGGATCGCTTTATCCATCTGGGCCTGGTCGCCGCCATCGAGGCGGTGGAGGATTCGGGCTGGATGCCGGAGGACGAGCCGGATCGCGAGGCGACCGGCGTGATGATCGGCTCCGGAATCGGCGGTCTGCAATCGATTTACGACGCCAGCGTGCAAGTGCACGAGGGCAAAGTGAAGCGGCTGTCGCCGTTCTTCATTCCGTCCGCGCTGATTAACCTGGCGTCCGGGCATCTCTCCATCAAGTACGGGTTCAAGGGCCCGAACCATTCTGCGGTGACGGCGTGCGCTACCGGCGTGCATGCGATCGGCGACGCGGCGCGGCTGATCATGTGGGGCGATGCGGACGTGATGGTCGCCGGCGGCGCGGAAGCCGCAGTGTGTCCGCTGGGGATTGGCGGATTCTGTGCGTCGCGCGCGCTGTCCACCGGCTTCAACGATACGCCGCCGCGGGCGTCGCGCCCGTGGGACCGCGATCGCGACGGATTCGTCATGGGCGAGGGCGCCGGCGTGCTGGTGCTGGAAGAACTTTCCCACGCACAGGCGCGGGGGGCGCAGGTGTACGGTGAGGTGGTGGGCTACGGTCTTTCGGGCGACGCGCATCATATCACCGCGCCCGCCGAGGGACATGACGGGGCGTTCCGCGCCATGCGCGCGGCGTTCCGTAACGGCGGACTGGCGCCGGCCAATGTGCAATATATCAACGCGCACGGAACCTCCACGCCAATGGGCGACGATCTCGAGCTGCAAGCGGTGGAGCGATTCTTTGGTGATGCGGCGCCCGGTGTCGCGATGTCGTCCACGAAGTCGGCGACCGGACACCTGCTGGGCGCGGCTGGCGCAATCGAGGCGATTTTTTCGCTGCTCGCGATCCGGGACGGGGTGGCGCCCCCGACGTTGAATCTGGACCAGCCGAGCCGCGAAAGCGTCATCGATCGGGTGGCGCATACCGCGCAGGACCGCAGGATCGATTGCGTGCTGTCGAATAGTTTCGGGTTTGGCGGGACGAACGCGAGCGTGATTTTCCGGAGAGCATGACCGTCCCGGCCTGCATATGCGCTGGCTGATTCTGGCATTCTTCAGCGTGGTAGCCGCCGGTGGCCTGGCGGTGGCGGGCGCTATTCACCTGTACGAATCACCTGGGCCCTTGCAGCGCCCGGCCCAAGTGGTCGTGCCGCACGGCGGACTGGACAGCGTGGCGGAGTCGCTCGCGCGCGCCGGGGTGATCCGCCACACACTGGTGTTCAAAGGGGCCGCGATCGCCACCATGGCGATGGGACCGCTGCACACTGCCGAATTGTTTTTTCCGGCTGGCGCCAGTGTGGCTGTCGTGCTCGATGTGCTGCGGTTTGGCCATGCGGTGCAGCACCACGTCACCATTCCGGAAGGGCTGACCGCGGCGCAGATCAGCGACATTCTGATGCGCGCGGACGGGCTGACCGGCGATCTCGTGGTGCCGGCCGAGGGTAGCGTGTTGCCGGACACTTATGATTACACACGCGGCACGACACGCGCGGCGATTGTCGCCCGCGCGGAGCAGGCGATGAATCGGCTGCTGACGGTGGACTGGGCGGCCCGCGCACCCGGGCTTTCGTTGCACACACAGTTCGAGGCGCTGATCCTCGCCAGCGTCGTCGAGCGGGAGGCGAAGCTGCCGGTGGAACGCGCCATGATTGCGCGGGTGTTCCTAAATCGCCTGGCAAACCATATGCGCCTGCAGGCCGACCCAACTGCAATTTACGGTGCGAGCGGGGGCTTGGGTGTGCTGAACCGCGCGTTGACACGGGACGACCTGGAGCGCAACGATCCCTACAACACCTATGTCGCGGACGCGTTGCCGGCGGGCCCGATCTGCAGCCCGGGGGGCGCCTCGATCGTCGCCGTACTGCATCCCGCATCCGGCGACGCGCTCTATTTCGTGGCCGACGGCACCGGGGGCCATGTGTTCGCAACCAGCCTGTCAACCCACAACGAAAACGTCGCCCGCTGGCGCGGGCAGCGGCGTTAGCAAAGAAAAGGGCCCCCGGCCTTCCTTCTGGCCGCACAAATTGCCGCGAGCGTGCTGGTGCGAACGATACAAAAAAGCCAGCCCGAAGGCTGGCTTTTTCTGTCGAGGAGGACTTCGCTCGAGAAGGCTTTGCGTGTCGTCAGAAGGTGACGATATGACCGTCGAGCGCGGTGACAGTGGTGTTCGTGAAGGTGACGGTGGTGCTGCCGCTCGTCGTGTCGAAGGTGACAACGAAGTTGCCGTTGACTTCCGTGCCGCCGTCCAAGGCCTGCGTGATTTCGCTCTGGGTGTAGTTGAGGGCCAGGGTGTCGTTTGCCGTGAAGTCGTTGATGGTAAGCGCGGAATTGTTCGCGGCGACCGAGTCGATAAGGAAGGTATTGTCGCCCGATCCACCCGTGAGGGTTTCGGAGCCGGCACCTGCCACCAGGGTGTTGTTGCCACTGCCGCCGACGAGAGAGTCGGATGCGCCAGTGTCGGCCTGCGATGCGCCATACAGAGTCAGGTTGCCTGTCGCCGTGGCACCATTGAGGGTCTCGTTGCCGGCACCTGCGAAGAAGGTGGCGCCGCCGGAGTCGCCGACGACATTCCCGACCGTCAGGTTGTCGAACGCGTTGCCGTAGATGAGCGCTTCCGACGTTCCGGCGTTGATCGTGGCGACCACGCTATCTGCGCCAATGAAGGTCAGACCGCCCGAGCCACCGTTAATCGTGTTGTTGTCACTGTAATCACCGACGGTGAGGTAACCGGCGCCACCGGTGACAAGATCGTTGCCATCGGCCGAGCTGTCGCTATTAGGCAACAGCAGTACGGTCAAGTTGCTTCCAGATGTCTCACCAGCACCGCCCTCGATGGTTTGACCCTCGGTGGTGGCGACAACGTAATCGCCAGTGCCGTCGGCAATGATCAAATTGGTACCGGAGTCGATATACACCGTATCATTGTATGCGCCGGTTCCGGTATCGTTCAGGGTGACGCTGTCATAACCCTGGCCGGTACGGACCAAAGTGTTGCCGGCGCCGGTGTTGATCGTATCGTTGCCGCTGCCACCAATGACCGTGTCACCCGAACTGGAGTCACCATTGTAGGTGTTGTCGCCGTCAATGAAGACGATCAGATTGTCAGTTCCGGCACTGTTGACCGTGGCTTCCGGGGTGATAGCAGCCACAAGGATCGAATCGCCACCGAGGCTATCGACATTGATGATCGTGGAACCGCCAATTGTATCAATCACATAGCCGGCCGTGAGGATGTCGTAGGTTTGCGAACCCACCTCCACGCTGTCGGGCTTGAGCTGATAAATCGGATCCGCCGGAGCCTGTCCGCCCTGGAAAATCGCACCGCCGGTAGATGTTGGCAACAACGGATCAGTGTTCCCGCCGCCGGCGAGAATGCTGTCAATCGATGCAACCAACGACTCTACGTAACTCAGCGCATAAGGAGAACCATACGCAGTAAAGGTGACGTTTATAGTGCCCGCCCCAGAACCGCCGTTAATCGTTTGAGATACTGCCGCCATTTTACCCGCCCCGACAAAGTTCAGTCACAAGATACGTTGCGCCACATGAAATCCACTGCAGCTAGCCCGTGCATATCAAAGCTCCCCACAGAGGACAACATAGAATTGCACGTCCCCAGAAGTTTTTTATGCGCAGGGTTAGGTTAAGGGCGCGTTACCAAACGAAATTCAAGGCGTAGTTGAATCAGTGTCATCACATTACCCTCATATTCCCACCGCAGGCCCCGGCCCCCGGAACTTGTTCTGGTAGAATTGAGTGATGTCTATGGATTTACTATGAATAATGTCGATGGAATTACTATGAAACAGGTCGCCTCAATGACCGGATTCGCACGTGCCGCGGGAATCGACCACGCCGTGTCGTGGGTGTGGGAGTTACGCAGCGTGAATGGTCGGGGGCTGGAACTGCGTCTTAAGCTGCCGCCAGGGTTCGATGCCGTCGAAACACGATTGCGAGCCGCCGCCGCCGCCCGCTTCGCACGCGGCACGATCCAGGCAAGCCTCACGCTCGGGCGCGATGACACCACCAGCATAACGGTGGACCAGGCGCTTCTCGCGCGCCTCGCCGGCGAAGCGCGCGCGTTGATGGATGTGCTGCCGGAAGCACCGCCGCCGCGAATCGAAACGCTGATGACACTGCCGGGGGTGGTGCGGCGCGTGTCGGCGGAGGAAGCGCCCCCCGACGAAGCCCTGCTCGGCGCGACGCTCGCCGATTTTGAGGCAGCACTCGCCGCGCTGGGGCAGATGCGGGCCGCCGAGGGCGCGCGTCTGGCCGATGTGCTGTCGGGGCTGCTGGATCGGATCGCGGTTTTGCACCGGGAGGCGGCCGGCCACGCGGCGCAGCAGCCGGAAGCCCAACGGGCCCGCATGGCCGAGCTGGTGCGACGTCTGCTCGGCGACGAGCTAGCCGTCCCGGCCGACCGGCTGGCGCAGGAGGTGGCGCTGCTGGCCACGCGGTCCGATGTCACCGAGGAAATCGACCGCCTGGCCAGTCATATCGAGGCGGCCCGCGCGTTGCTGGCCGCCGGCGGGCCTATTGGACGGCAGCTCGATTTCCTGGTGCAGGAGTTCATGCGCGAGGCGAACACGTTGTGCAGCAAGTCGGCCAGCGCGGGCTTGACGGCGGCCGGCCTGCAACTCAAGGCGGTGATCGAACAGGTCCGCGAGCAGGTGCAGAATGTCGAATGATACGCATGCCGCGGGTCTTTCATTCTGCGGCGTTCGGGCGGCTCGGCGTTGGTGGGCTGAAGCCCAACCTACGGCTGCGGAGGACCATTCAACGACGCGGGACACTAGTATATATGTATGAGGGCGCGAACGAACCCGCGGGCGCGGCGCGGCGCGGGGTGTGCCTGGTGATCGCCGCACCGTCCGGCGCGGGAAAGAGCACCATCACGCGGGCGCTGCTGGCTTGCGAGCCGATGTTGAGCCTGTCGGTTAGCGCAACGACGCGCGCGCCGCGGCCGGGCGAACACGATGGCGTGCATTATCATTTCGTGGATCAGGTCCGGTTCGAGTCGATGGTGGCGGACGGCGCGTTGCTGGAATGGGCGCAGGTGTTCGGCCGCGCCTACGGCACGCCGCGCGCGCCGGTGGAGGCGGCGCTTCGGGACGGCCGCGACGTGGTGTTCGATATCGATTGGCAAGGTTGGCGCCAGGTGCGGGCGGCGCTGCCCGAGGATGCGGTGGGCGTATTTGTGCTGCCCCCGTCGCTGGCCACGTTGCAGGCGAGGCTGGTTTCGCGGGCGGGCGATGACGCGGCAGAGATCGCACGCCGGATGCAGGCGGCGCGCGACGAAATTTCCCACTGGGCCGAGTTCGACCATGTGGTTGTGAACGATGATCTGGGCCGGTGCGTGGCCGAGGTGCGCGCCGTGCTGCACGCGGCGCGAACGGCAACGCGGCGGCAGGTGGGGCTAAGGAAGGAAGCATTCCTTCTTTGAAAAGAAGAAAATGATATTGAACGTACCGGCGCTCGAGAAGAAAAAGAAGCCCAGCCGCATCCGACAAAAGCAAAAGTTTTTTGCTTCTTTTTTTCAAAAAAGAACTGCTTCCTTCCTTCCCAATTGAACCCGTCGCCAATCCGTTTATGTTGGTCGGCAACCGGTCGGCGGCGATTGTAACATTGTTCGGAGTTCTCATGGCTATAAGGATATTCAGTTGCCTCGCGCTCGCGGCGGGCGCTCTGATTTCAAGCGCGCCAGCCAACGCGGCTCTGAAACCGGGCAATTACACAGTGACCATTACCGGGTCCTGCGATACCTTTGAGTTGACCCTGGATCCCGACAAGGTGCTGGTGTACGGAGTTCACGATCTGACGGCGTGCGCGAACCCAGGAACCTATACGGCCTCGGGCTTTGTGGCCAAAACAAGCAAGACAATCATTCCACCGTTCACCGGCGCGGCCTGGCAGGTGACGAGCGCGAATGATCCTAACTGGATATTCAGCATCGATCTCGTGCACATGATGATCGGGGTGGAGGAAGGTACCGAGACCGGCGAGACCGGTTACGGGCCGGCGGCAATCACTTACACATATGCGAAGGCCAATGCTGCGTTCGCGCCCGGTCATCCAAGCGGTTCGCGGCCGTTCGGTAGCCGTTAGGCATGGTGCAATACCAGCGGCCGTTGGTATTTGAGCGTGATTTAGCCAAGCTGCTCGCGATCCCGACCGGTCCGATGACCGTCGAGGCGATCAACGCGGTCGGTCCGGCGTTCAAGGAGGCGCTGGTCGACACAGCACTGGAGGCCGAGCTGAGCCACTGCCACGTCTTGCAAGGGGGGGTCGACGACCTCTTTATTCAAAAAAGAAATACTTCCTTCCTTGCCTTCCTGACCAACCCCGTGATCTCTCGTCGTTGCACCGAAGCAAGATAAAGAAACAGGCTGGCGGCCATGAAAATGCACCACCACACGGCGTCAGCGGCAACCGCCGCGTAACGGTTGAGCGGTGCCGTGGCGCTCTGCGCCGCCATGACGCCAGCGCCAAGCAGCAGCAAGCGCGCCAGGGGCCACACACCGAATGGGACGCGGTGGAGTCGGTGGGCGGTGACCCAGCAGACGCCGCAATACAGTACCCAGGTGATGAGCGTGGCGATTGCGGCGCCCCAGATGCCGAGTGCGAAGGGCCCGGTGATGAGCAGGAAGTTCAGGCCGAGGTTGGCGGCTGCGCCGGCGAGCGCGATGCGCGCGACCAGGCCGGAGCCGATGTCGATGAGCAGCATGTTGCGGAAAAAATCGCCGATTTCGCGGAAGAAATAGGCGAATACCAGCACCGGCAGCAGCAGCAGGGGGGGCACGTAGGAAGGCGGCGCGATCAGGCGGATCGTATCGCGGCCGAACAGGGCAATGCCCATGGCGCCGGCGGCGAGCACGAAGACCAGCCATGATCCGATATGGGCGAAGCGGGTCTGCCAGCCGTCATCCGCGGCGAATTTGTAGAAGCTGACGTTCCAGCTTTTGCCGAAACTGTCGCCCACCAGAACGCTCAGCAGCATGGCAAACTGATACGCGAGCGAATACACGCCGACATCGGCGGGGCTGATATGGGCCAGGAACAGCCGGTCGGAGAAATGGATGGTGAAATAGCACAGGCCGGACAGCGCCAGCGGCGCGCCGAAGCGCCACAATGCGGCGGCGTGGCGCCGTGCGGGGGCGATGCCGATTTCCCGTAGCATCACCACCAGCAGGAAGAAACCGCCGAGCCCGGCGACGATCAGCTTGCTCCATACAAAGCCCCAGACGCCGAGATGCAGAAAACCGATGAACCAGATGTTCAGGGTCACCGAGGCGAACATTGTGATCAGCGAATAGACCAGGAAGAAGCGGGCGCGGGCGTGCATCCGCTGGTAGACCAGCAGGAACTCGCCGATGGTGGCGAACGCCATGCCGGCGAAACTCACGCGCAGCAGTGCGACCTGGTGCGGCAGGTTGATGGCGAGCGCGACCGGGCGGGCGAACAGGCAGGCCAGGGCCGCGACGATGATCGCGCCGGCGATGGAGGCGATGAGGGCAGTGGAGGCGACCTGCCGGCGGGCGGTGTCGGTATGCTGATCGTAATAAACCCGGGTCAGCGTCTGGCCGATGCTTTGCAAGCCGAACAGGATGGCAGTGACCGTGGTGGCGAGTTCCACCAGGCTCATGATGCCATATTCGGTTGTGCTGAGATGGCCCGCGTAAAACGGGATCATCAGAAAGCCGACGACGCGGCCAATGATGTTGCCCGCGAAATAGAGCGACGAGTCGCGTAACAGCCTGGGGGTGGAATTCATGGTATTGCGCTGACCTACGGAGGTAGCAAAAAGTAGTTCTTTTTTGAAAAAAAGAACCAAAAAACTGTTATCTTTTGGCGGATGCGGTAGGGCTTCCTGTTCTTCTTAAGCGCCAGTAGGCTCAAGATAATTTTCTTTTTTTCGAAAAAGAAATAATTCCTTTCTTCCTTAATTCGCGCTGCCGTCCCCCTCAAGCGCCTCGACCTTCCCATGCAATTTATTGCCGCGGAGTTCCGCTTCCGTCGCTGTCAAGTTGCGCACGAAAATCGTGCGCTCGGGGAGATCGTTGGTAAAATCGTTATCATCCACCACGATCTCCGGCGTGGGTTGCGACACGCCTTCGCTGCCGATGACGATGGCGGCGCTGGTGTTGGTGGCGTGGGGTCCTTTTTCCAGCGTATTGTGGCGGGCCACCAGGGCGCCGCCATTCGGCACCTCGATCAGATAGCTGGCGGTGCCGGTGGGCCCGTCCTCGATCGTGCAGCCGGTGATTTCGGTGCGCAGCGCGCGGCTTTTGATATGGTGGGCCTCCTTGGTTGCCAGGAACACCGAATTGCGCACGCGCAACAGGCCGATCGTGCTGGCATAGATGGCATGGGCGCAATATTCCTTGCAGGTGCCGTTGCGCTCGAACAGGCTGTCGGAAACGTTCAGCACCCAGTTGGCGCCGGGCGCGGTGAGGATGCCGTCCTGGTTGTTTATGAAATGAACGCCGGTCACGTTGAGCGAGCCGCCTTCCATGCGAATGCCGGCGCCGTTCTGGTCCGGCACGCGGGCGCGGGTCAGCGTCAGGTTGCGCACGGTCACGTCCGGCGCCTCGATGACAAGAATCGCTTTTCCCTGGCAGGTCTTGTCGGTGAGCACGACGCCGGCGGGGTCGCCGACGCCTTCGATGGTGACGCGCGGCACCGTCACCACGGCACAGTCGAAATATTGACCGGGGTAGATGGCGACGGTGTCGCCTGGCTCGGCGTCTGCGATGGCGGCCGAGGGCGTGGCGTAGCGCCGGCCCGCCCCGGCGTTGAGCGTGGCGGCGCCGGCGGTGGCCGCGCAAAACAGGGTGAGCACCACGGCCATGACGCAAGCCGGCGCGGCGCCCTGTCGAACCATCTGACGTCGCGCCAACCGAATTGGACTCACGGAGCGCCCGCTTGGCCGCCTTCGGTCCGTGCCGATGTCTCGTCAGCGGCTGAGCCGGCGGCACCGGCTTGCTCGGCTTCCGTGCGGGCGTGCCGCCGGCGGATGGAAACACCGACGGCCGCCATGCCGGCGATGAGCAGCGCCAGCGAAGACGCCTCGGGAACCGGCTCCGGCAGGGCGCTAAGCCAGCCCGTGTGCGCCGGCGCGGCGGGCGCGGGAACGCCCAAGCCTGCCATGGCAAGAAGTGCGATCGTCAACATTCATGAACTCCTGCGCCCCAAGAGCCGTACCCCTGGGTGCGGATGTAGCAGGATTCCGCCCCGGCAGCCACTAAACAGGTGCCGATCTGTATACAATTTTGGATGAATGTTGCAGGATGGCCGATTGGGTCTGCGTTAAAGCGCCAACCTTGAAGCGCGGTTGGCAGTTCGCTATCCAAGGCACATGCGGCCCAGTCACGTCAGGCTCTGGCGGCGGGAGTGGTTTTTGAATGTGCGGCCTGGCTGGCATCCATTACGCCGATCCGGAGCAAAAACCCGGCATTGCCCTGGCCAAGCGCATGGCCGACGCGATTGTGCATCGCGGACCGGATGGCGAGGGGTTCCACGCCGAACCCGGGCTGGTGTTTGCCCATCGGCGCCTTGCCGTCATCGATCCGGCCGGCGGGCAGCAGCCGATGTTCAACGAGGACGGCAGCGTCGTCATCATCTTCAACGGCGAGATCTATAATTTCGAGAGTTTGCGCGCGGAGCTGGTGCGCGCCGGGCATGTGTTCCGCAACCGGTCCGATACCGAGGCGGTGGTGCATGCCTGGGAGAGCTATGGCGCGACGTGTGTAGACTATCTTTCCGGCATGTTCGCGTTCGCCTTGTGGGATCGCAAGCGCGGCCAGCTTTTCTGCGCCCGCGACAGGCTGGGTAAGAAGCCGTTCCACTATGCGTATCACCGCGGCGATTTCATCTTTGGGTCCGAACTCGCCGCGTTGGCCGCGGTGCCCGGATTGCTGGGGGCGATTGATCCGGCGTCGGTGGAAGATTTCTTCACGTTCGGCTATGTGCCTGAGCCGGCCACCATCTTTGCGAACGTATGCAAGCTGCCGCCGGCGCACACATTGCTGATCCAACGCGGCGCGGCACCGGTCCTGCGCCGCTATTGGGCGCCGCCACGCACAATCGTGCCGTGCACGGAGGCCGACGCCGTGGCGCGGATGACCGAACATCTGGGCGATGCCGTGGGCAAACGCCTGGTGTCGGACGTGCCGCTGGGGGCGTTCTTGTCCGGCGGGATCGATTCGAGCGCGGTGGTGGCCAGCGCGGCCAGGCAGCTTGCGCACCCGCTCGATACGTTCACGGTGGGGTTCGAGGGTGCGGAGGACGAAACGCCCTACGCCCGCATGGTTGCCGGGCGCTATGGCACGCGGCAGCACGAGACGCGCGAGGCGGCGGTGGACATGATCGAAGGCGCGCGCATGCAGGCCGCCATCTTCGGTGAGCCGTTCGGCGATGCGTCGGCGGTGCCGTCGCTCGCGGTGTGCCGGATGGCGCGGCGGCATGTGACGGTGGCGCTGTCAGGCGATGGCGGCGACGAAGTGTTCGCGGGGTATCGCCGCACACGCTGGCACATGCTGGTGAGCGCGGCGCGGCGCTATCTGCCCGGCGGGGCGCGCCGCCACGTGATCGGGCAGCTTGCGGCGATCTATCCGAAACTCGACCGCGCGCCGCGGTTTTTGCGGGCGAAGCACACGTTGTCGGAACTGGCGCTGGACGATGCGGCGGGTTTTGCTCGCACGGCCACCAAGGTGCATGGCGCGCAGCGCCGGGACCTGTTTTCGGTGGCGCAACGGGCCGCCTTGGCCGCGCATGATCCGCATGCGCGTCTGGTGGCGCAGTTCGAGGCGACCGAGGATGTGGACGCGCTGCTGCAGGCGCAGCTGGCGGACCTGGAGACGTGGCTGCCGGGGGATATTCTCACCAAGGCGGATCGCACGAGCATGGCCGCTTCGCTGGAGTTGCGCGCGCCGTTCCTGGATCACGCGCTGGTGGAATGGGGGCTGGCGCTGCCGGCCCGCTTGAAGATCCGCGGCGGGACGCAGAAATATATCCTGAAGAAGGCGCTGGAGCCCGTGCTGCCGCAGGACATCCGGCACCGCCGCAAGCAGGGCTTCACCAACAACCTGGCGCCCGCCTTTCGCGCGCAGGCACCGCTGCTGCGGGCGCGACTGCTCGGTGAGCCGATGCTGGCCAGCGGTTTGTTTGCGGGTGAAACGATTGCCCGGCTGATCGATGCGCATGAGCGCGGCGCCGCGGATCACGCGCAGAAACTCTGGCTGCTGCTGGCCTTCGAGGGCTTCCTGGCCAGCCGCGAAGGCATTCTTGCCATGAGCGCCGACGCAGCCTGACGCGCATGCGGCCGAAAACCTTGCTGCACGTGTTCCCCACCTTTGCGGTGGGCGGGGCACAGACGCGCTTCACGTCCATCGCCAACCATCTGGGCGACGAAGCGCGTCATGTGGTGGTGTCGCTCGATGGCCTGGATGCACGGGAGCGGCTGGACCCGGGGGTGGATGTCACGTTTGCCGACCCTGGTGGAGATGCGGATGCCAGCTTCGGGCGCGGCGGCGAGTTTCGGCGTGCGGTGCGGTTTCTTCGATATGCTGGCGCCGATTTGCTGGTTACCAGCAATTGGGGGGCCATGGACTGGGCCGCGGCAGGGCGCCTGACCCGTCTGCCCCATATCCACACCGAGGACGGATTTGGCCCCGACGAGCAGGCGCGGCAGTTGACGCGCCGTGTGCTGGCACGACGGTTGATCCTGAGAAGCAGCCAGGTTGTGCTGCCCAGCAGCACCCTGATGAAGATTGCCGCGCGCGAATGGCGGCTGCCAGCAATGCGGCTGGTTTACATCCCGAACGGCATCGATATCGGGCGCTTTGCCGGCGCCGCGCCCGCTGAACTGCCGCCCGGTGAGGGCGCCGTGGTGGGGACGATCGCCGTGCTGCGGCCGGAGAAGAACTTGGCGCGTCTGGTGCGGGCCTTCGCCAAGGTGCGTGCGCACAGGCCGGCCCGCTTGGTCATCGTCGGCGATGGGCCGGAACGCGGCCCGCTCGAGGCGTTGGCAACGTCGCTTGGCATTGCAGAGTCTGTGCTGTTCACCGGCTACCGCACAGATGCGGAACGCTGGCTGGCCGCGTTCGACGTGTTCGCACTGTCGTCAGATACCGAGCAAATGCCGCTGTCCTTGCTGGAAGCCATGGCGGCGGGACGGCCCGCGGTGAGCACCGACGTGGGCGACGTGCGCGACATGCTGGCGCCGGAAAATGGCCGGTTCGTGGTGCCGCGCGATGATGCGGCGCTGGCGGACGCGATGGCGGCGCTGCTCGCCGACACCGCGCTTGCCCGGGCGACAGGTGCGGCGAACGCGGAACGCGCGGCGCGGGCGTTTGACCAGGCTGGGATGTTTGCCGCTTGGCGGGCGACATTGGGATTGGAGAGGAAGCAAGCAGTTCTCTTTTGAAAAAAAGAACCAAAAAACTTTTGCTCTTATGAGAGCCCGTTTCAAAAGTTGGCATGACGAGTCATCTGGCGTGGATTTGCGAGCACTGGAGCGGAGCGGCCTACTTGGCCGTGCGCACCGGAGCGCAGGAAATCCGTGTCAGCTGGCCGTCGGGGCGCCTTTTGAAACGGGCTCTTAGGGCCCGTTCGACATTAACTGAATCAGGTTGCTGGGTCGAACGGGCCCTAAGCTTTTGTTTGAAAAGGCATCTTTGTCGGCTTGCTGACGCACTTGTTTGCCGACGATGCCTTAGAAGTCTAAGTCTGCATAGTGCTCGGGAGGGTCTACGCCGGCGACGCGATCCGCGAGCAGCGAGCGGAAACAGGGGCGGCTCTTCATCCTTGCATACCAGTCCTTGGCCGCGGCGCTGCCCGACCAATCCACCTCGCCGGTGTAATCCAGCGCGGAGAAATGACCGGCCGCGACGAAATCCGCCAGCGACAGCGAATTGCCGGCGAGCCATTTGCGGTTCTCTGCCAGCCAATCGACATAATCCAAATGCGCCTTCAAACTCGCGTAACCCAGCCGCAGCGCCGCGGAATCCGGCTGCCCCCTGCCGCTGGCGCGCTTGAAATATTTTTCGCCGAGCAAATTGTCGGTCACCTCGCGGGCGAAACGCCCGTCGAACCATGCAACCAGACGGCGCACTTCCACCCGCTCGCCGCGCGACTTGCCGATCAGCGCGGTGTCGGGATACGCCTCGTCGAGATACTCGCAGATCACCTGGCTGTCGGGCACGACAAGGCCGTCATCCTCCACCAGCGTAGGCACCGTGCCGGCCGGGTTGAGCTCGAGATATTCAGGGCGCCGGTCCCACGGCCGCTCCAGCTTGAGCTCGAATGGCAGGCGGCGCTCGGCGAGCACCAGGCGCACTTTGCGGGAATAGGGGGAGAGTGGTTGGTGATAGAGGACACGCATCGCGCGGTGTTTACGCTATTGGCGCCGCGCTGCAACATGGGAAAAGTAGTTCTTTTTTGAAAAAAAGAACCAAAAAACTCTTGCTATTAGACGCGCCTGTTCGTTGGTTCCACGGACTAAACTGATAAAAGTTCGTTGTTTCCTTTTTTCATAAATACTTCTTCTTACGCCTGCCTGGCCTGCTGCTCACTCAACGGCACCGGCAAGTATTTTACGTACTCCCGCGGCACGATCTGCCAGAATTTTTCGCGCTCCGTGTCCCAATCGTGCAGCAGCATGGCAGCGTAACGGCTGTTTGTTTCGGCGGCGTGTTCCGCCACCAGGCGCTTTAACGTGTCCTCCCAATGCTGGGATTCCAGGCGTTGCCAGGTGATGGTGTCCGGGTTTACGCGGAGTTCGAAATTCTCCTCGGGGTCGTACACGAAGGCCATGCCGCCGGTAAATCCGGCGCCGAAATTGTCGCCGACGGGGCCGAGGATGGCGACGGTGCCGCCGGTCATGTATTCGCAGCCGTTCGAGCCGCAGCCTTCAATGACGGCGGTGACACCGGAATTGCGCACCGCGAAACGCTCGCCCGCCTGGCCGGCGGCGAACAATTTGCCCGAGGTCGCACCGTACAGCACGGTGTTTCCGATGATGGTGTTGTTCTGGCTCAGCAACTCCGAACTTGGCGACAGGCGCACAATGATGGTGGCGCCGGATAGGCCTTTGCCGACATAATCGTTGGCGTCGCCCATGACATCGATGCGCAGGCCCTGGACGCCGAAGGCGCCGAGGCTTTGGCCGGCCGAACCGCGCAGGCGCACGGTGAGGTGACCTGGTTGCAGGCCCGCCATGCCGAATTGGCGGACGATCTTGGACGATATTTTCGTGCCGATGGCGCGGTGGGTGTTACGGATGCTGTATTGCAACTGCATCTTTTCGCCGCGCTCGAACAAGGGGCGCGCGTCGGCGATCATTTGCGCGTCCAGCGTTTCCGGCACTTCGTTGCGGCTGACGCGGGTGCAGAAGCGGGCGTGCGGGCCGGCGTCGGCCTGTGCCAGGATGGGGTTGAGGTCGAGATCGTCGAGCAATTCGCTGCCGCGGCTGACTTGTTGCAACAGATCACTGCGGCCGATGATTTCCTCCAGCTTGCGGAAGCCCAGTTCGGCGAGGATGCCGCGCACGTCTTCCGCAATGAACGAGAACAGGTTGATCACTTTTTCCGGCGAGCCGTCGAACTTGCGGCGGAGCTCCTCGTCCTGCGTGCAGACGCCGACGGGACAAGTGTTGGAATGGCATTGGCGCACCATGATGCAGCCCATGGCGACGAGCGACGCTGTGCCGATGCCGAATTCCTCGGCGCCGAGCATGGCGGCGATCACGACATCGCGGCCGGTTTTGATGCCGCCGTCGGTGCGCAGTTTTACGCGATGCCGCAGGCGGTTGAGCATCAGCACCTGGTGCGTTTCGGAAACGCCCATTTCCCAGGGCAGGCCCGCATACTTCACCGAACTCAACGGCGAGGCGCCGGTGCCGCCGACGTGGCCGGAAATCAGGATCGCATCCGCCTGCGCCTTGGCCACGCCGGCGGCAATCGTGCCGATACCGGACCGCGCTACCAGCTTGACGCAGACGGTCGCCTCCGGATTGATTTGCTTGAGGTCGTAAATAAGTTGTGCCAGATCCTCGATGGAATAGATATCGTGATGCGGCGGCGGGCTGATGAGCGTGACGCCTTTGGTGGCGTGGCGCAATTTGGCAATTAACCCGGTCACCTTGAATCCGGGAAGTTGGCCGCCCTCGCCGGGCTTGGCGCCTTGCGCGACTTTTATTTCGATTTCCCGGCAGTTATTCAGATATTCGGCGGTGACGCCAAATCGGCCGGAGGCAATCTGCTTGATGGCGGAGGAGGCGTTGTCGCCATTGGCGCGCGGCTGTGAGCGTTGCGGGTCCTCGCCGCCTTCGCCGGAATCACTGCGCGCGCCAATGCGGTTCATCGCGATGGACAGTGTCTCGTGCGCTTCCGGGCTGAGGGCACCGAGCGAAATACCCGGCGAGATCAGGCGTTTGCGGATTTCGGTAATGCTTTCGACCTCGTCCACCGAAATCGGGCGGCAGCGTTCGCGCCGAAAATCGAGCAGGTCGCGTAACGCCACCGGCTTTTGTCGCCGCACACCGTCCGCATAGCGCCGGTAGATCTGGTAGCTGTCGGTGGCGACCGCGGTTTGCAGCGTGTGGATGAGCTTGCCTTCGAACGCATGCACCTCGCCGGACTGGCGAAACTTGTAGTTGCCGCCAACCGGCAACGTCACCACGTCATCATTCCAGGTGACGCGGTGCAGGCTGAGCAGACGGCGTGCAATGCCGGACAGCCCGATGCCGGAAATGCGGCTTTGCATACCGGGGAAGAATTCCGCCACTAGCGCGCGCGACAGGCCAACCGCCTCGAAATTGCAGCCGCCGCGGTAGCTGGAAATGACGGAAATGCCCATTTTGGACATCACCTTCAGCAGCCCCTTGTCCACGGCTTTCTTGTACCGCCCGACGGCTTCCTTTACCGTGAGGTCGCCGAGCAGGCCACGCCGCTGGCGGTCCGCGATGCTTTCCTGCGCCAGATAGGCATTCACCGTGGTGGCGCCGACGCCGATCAGCACAGCGAAACTATGCACGTCGACACATTCGGCGGCGCGTACGTTCAGGCTGGTAAAGGTACGCAATGAACTGCGCACCAGATGGGTGTGCACCGCGCCGGTGGCCAGGATCATCGGGATCGGCACGCGGTCCGGCCCCTGATTTTCGTCCGTCAGAACCACGTGGCGCTTGCCCTCGCGCACACCTTCCTCGGCCGAACGTTTCACACGCTCGATGGCGCGGCGCAGGCCGGCCTCGCCGTTTGCGGCGGCGAAGGTGCAATCCACCACCACCGCGTCGTTGCCCATGGTGCGCAGCATGGCCTCGAACTCGGCTGTCGAGAGAACAGGACTTTCCAATTGCAGGAGGTCGCACTGCTCGGAATCCTCGTCCAGCACATTGCCGAGATTGCCGAGACGGGTCTTTAACGTCATCACCCGCGTTTCGCGCAGGCTGTCGATCGGCGGGTTGGTGACCTGCGAAAAATCCTGCCGGAAATAGCAGTGCAGGCCGCGATATTGGTCGGACAGCACGGCGAGCGGCGTGTCGTCGCCCATGCTGCCGATGGCTTCGGTGGCATCCTCCACCATCGGGTGCAGGATGGTTTCCAATTCCTCCAATGTCATGCCGACACCGAGCTGGCGGCGGCGCAACGCCTCGCCGGTGTAGCGCACCGGCTCGGGCGCGTCGGTCTTGACGATGTGGTCGATTTTGCTGATGCGCTTGGTCCAGGCGCCAAAATCCTGCCGGCTCGACAGCATGTCGTGCAGTGCTTCGTCCTTCATGAAGCGTGCTTCGTCCAGATCGACCGCAATCGTTTCGCCGGGGCCGACGCGGCCTTTCTCGATGATGGTGGTTTCTTCCAGCGCCACCATGCCGGTTTCCGAACCGACGATGAGCAGATTGTCCGACGTGAGCGTGTAGCGTAGCGGCCGCAAGCCGTTGCGGTCCAGGCCGGCGATGACCCACCTGCCGTCCGTGGCGCACACCGCGGCGGGTCCGTCCCACGGTTCCATGACGGCATTGCAGTATAGGAACATGTCGGCATGCGCCGGCTTCATGGTGGCGTCGTTGCCGATGCTGGCCGGGATCATCAGCGCTTTGGCCATCGGCGCATCGCGGCCGGCGCGCACCAGAAGCTCGAATACGTTGTCCAGCACAGCGGTATCCGAACCGCCCGCCTGCACCACCGGCTTGATGTCGTCGATGGCGCCGCCGAGATCGCCCGCCGCCAGGCGGGTTTCATGGCTCTTCATCCAGTTGATGTTGCCGGAAACCGTGTTGATTTCGCCGTTATGCGCCAGCACGCGAAAAGGCTGCGCCAGGCGCCAGGTGGGGAATGTGTTGGTGGAATAGCGCTGATGGTAAATCGCAAAGCGGCTGACGAACAACGGGTCGGTGAGATCAGGATAGAAGGTAGCCAGATGCTCGGCCAGGAACATGCCTTTGTAGATTACGCTTCTGCAGGACAGCGAGCAAATATACAGCTCGGGGATCTGCGCCGAGATGGCCGCCTTCTCGATACGGCGGCGAATGATATACAGGTCGCGCTCGAACGTGGCGTCGTCGCTGCCCGGCGCGTTGCGCACCATGATCTGTTCGATTTCCGGCCGCGTCGCGTTGGCCTTTTCGCCGATACACGCAACGTTGATCGGCACCTGCCGCCAGCCGTAAATCTCATAGCCGAACTGGAGAATTTCGGTCTCGACAATCTGCCGGCAGCGCTCCTGCGCGGTGAAATCGGTCTTCGGCAGGAACACCATGCCGACAGCGATGCGTCCGCCGCGGGCGCGATCGCCGCCGCGTTCGATGGCTTCCGCGAAGAATTGTTGCGGGATTTCGATATGGATACCGGCGCCATCGCCCGTTTTGCCGTCCGCGTCCACGGCGCCGCGATGCCAGACGGCGCAGAGGGCGTCGATACCGGCTTGGACAACGTCGCGGCGTGGTTTGCCGTCGAGGGCCGCGATCAGGCCGACGCCGCAGGCATCGTGTTCCTGGGCGGGGGAATATGTGTGCTGCAGTTGCGCAGCGTTCTCGTGCCAGGACGTTACAAACTCGTTAGCCCCAGAGTTTTCCATGGTCACTTCCTTGGACGGCAAGAATCGGTAGCCCGTATCGCAGGTACTTTTTGTTGATACGCCGCAGCACAGCATACGCTCATCCGAGGTGCGGCAGCCAAGAACGGAAGGTGGAACACAGATGAATGCAGATAAGAAGGGATGAAGGCAGATAGAGCTCCGCCCAAGTGGTGGGCTGAAGCCCACCCTACTGCCTCGGCGAGTGGCGCACTTAAATGAGCAAGAGTTTTTTGCTTCTTTTTTTCAAAAAAGAAGACTTCCTTCCTTCGCATCTTCACTCCGCCGCTACAGCAAATTCACTTTGTGCCAAATACGAATGGATCGCTGCCGCGGCGTCGCGGCCGTCCTTGATTGCCCATACCACCAAGCTCGCGCCGCGCACGATATCCCCGGCGGCGAACACGCCGGGCAGCGACGTCTGGAACGACCTTGGGTTGATCTTCAATGTGCCCAACCGCGTTGTTTCCAGCGCGTCCTGTGCCCACACCACCGGCAGCGGTTCCGGATCAAAGCCGAGCGCCTTGATGACCAGGTCGGCGCCGGCGGTGAAATGGCTGCCTTGCACGACTTCGACCGATTGGCGGCCGGACGCATCGGGCAATCCCAGGCGCATTTTCACCGCGCGCACGCCAGTGACTGTTTCGTTGCCGTAGAATGCTTCGGGGGCGGAGAGCCAGGCGAAATGCACGCCTTCCTCTTCGGCGTTTTTCACTTCGCGCAGGCTGCCGGGCATGTTGGCGCGGTCGCGGCGGTAGAGGCACGTCACCGAGGCGGCGCCTTGGCGCACGGCGGTGCGCACGCAATCCATGGCGGTGTCGCCGCCGCCGATCACCACCACGCGCTTTGCAGTCGCGTTCAAGGTGCCGTCATCGAAAGACGGCACGGCGTCGCCGAGGCCCTTGCGGTTGCTGGTAATGAGATAATCCAGCGCCGGAACGATACCGGGCAGGCCGGCGCCGGGGCCGCCGATGTCGCGCGCCTCGTAGACGCCGGAGGCGACCAGCACGGCGTCGTGGCGAGCGCGCAATTCGGCGAAGGTGACGTCGCGGCCGACTTCGGTATTGAGGTGGAATTTTATCCCGCCTTCCTCCAGCAGGCGCCAACGGCGGATGACGATATCCTTTTCCAGCTTGAAGCCTGGGATGCCGTAAATCAGCAGGCCGCCGACGCGATCGTGCCGGTCGTAAACATGCACCTGATAGCCGAGCCGGCGCAGTTCCTCGGCGGCAGCCAGACCGCCGGGGCCGGCGCCGACGATGCCGATGGTTTGCGAGAGGTCGGCCCGCGGACGCACCGGCCGCACCCAGCCGCGCTCGAAAGCCGTTTCGGTAATATAGCGTTCCACCGCGCCGATGGTAACGCTCTCAAAACCTTTTTCGAGGACGCAGTTGCCTTCGCACAACCGGTCCTGCGGGCAGATGCGGCCGCAAATTTCGGGGAAATTGTTGGTGGCGCTGGAGATTTCGTAGGCTTCCTCGAGCCGCCCCTCGGCGGTGAGTTTCAGCCAATCCGGGATATTGTTGTGCAGCGGGCAATGTATCGAGCAGAACGGCACGCCGCACTGGCTGCAACGGCTGGACTGCGCGCGCGCCTGATTAGCGGCGAAGTCGCGATAGATTTCGCCGAAATCGGCGCGCCGCTCCGCCGCCGCGCGCTTATCGGGCTGGTTCTGCGGCAGATGCGTAAAGGTCAACATAGTCTCGGGCATGCGTTTCGCTCCCAAGCCAGCGAGGTCCCGAACGCATGCCTAACCGCCCTTCCCCACCAATGCGAGGGAAAAATCAGGGTTAAGTCAGCTATGCTGACCTGGTTTTCATGCTGGAGGGTGAGGCTACTGCCTTCTTATGCAATTTGGGAGAAAATAGGTCCGCTTTGCGACTAACTCGCGTGAAAGGCAAAAGTCAGCCGCCCTTGCGGTAGCGCTCCAGGTAGGCGGGCACCACCAGTTCGATGGGGGTGGGAAGGATGCCGAGCTCGGTCAGACCCGGAAGGCTCGGGTCGGCGACGTTGTCGCGCGCGAGCATCAGAAGCTGGTCCGCGGTAAGGCCGCTGAACGGAATGCCGGCCAGCAGACGGGCGGCGGCGCGCGGCACGGTGACCAGGGGATTGTGGCGGCCGGTTTGCGCCAGGATCCAGCCGAGGATCTCCCGGAAGGTCATGATCCTTGGGCCGCCGAGTTCGTAAATGGCGCCCGCCGCTTCGGGCCGGGTCAGCGCCTGCATCACCGCGTCGGCCACGTCGCCGACATACACAGGCTGGAAGCGGCTGGTGCCGGCAATGACCGGCATCACAGGCGCGAGCATGGCGAGGTGACCGAAGCGGTTGAAGAACTGGTCCTCCGGGCCGAACACGATGGAGGGGCGCAGCACCGTGGCAGTGGGAAACGCCGCCTGCACCGCCTGCTCCCCGGCCGCCTTGGTGCGGCCGTATTGCGCCGGGCTGTCGGGCGAAGCGCCGATGGCGGACATCTGCACCATATGCCGCACGCCGGCGGCGGCCGCGAGCCTGGCGACGCGGCCCGGGCCCTCGGCTTGCAGGCGGGTGAAGTCGCCACGCCGCCGCTCCGCCAGGATGCCGACGAGGTTGACCACGATGCCGGCGCCCTCGACCGCGCGGGCGACCGAGGCGTCGTCGGTGATGTTGGTGTAGAGCGGCACGACCTGCCCGACGCGGCCCATTGTCTTGAGGAAGAGGGCCCTGTCCGGATGGCGCACGGCGGCGCGCACCACGTGGCCCGCGGCGGCGAGGCGTTTCACCACGTAGCGGCCCAGGAAGCCCGATCCGCCGATGACCGTGGCAACGCTGAAATTGTCCATGCCGAAGCTCCCTGAGGCCGTTCATCTATGGTGCGTTTCGCGCGCGGCTCAAGCGGCGGCACGGGCGACGTTGACGCTGGCGGCACGGGCGATCTTGACGCTGGCGGCACGGGCGACCTTGACGCTGGCGGCACGGGCGACCTTGACGCTGGCGGCGCCGGCGACCTCGACGCTGGCGGCGCCGGCGACGTTGACGCAGACGGCACCGGGGGCTACACGCCGCCGCTCCCGACGCACCTGCCCAGGTGGCGGAATTGGTAGACGCGCAGGTTTCAGGTACCTGTGGCCGCAAGGCTGTGGAAGTTCGAGTCTTCTCCTGGGCACCATTCGGCCTCATAAGGCGCGCCACCCCGCGCGGAGGCCGCATTCCCTTCCGATGTCAACCAAGATCGTAACACCGGCCGGCACGCTGACGTTGTATCGCGACGACCTGCCGGCCGATTTTGTCGCCGGCCCCGTTGTCGCGGTCGATACCGAGACGATGGGCCTCAATCCGCATCGCGACCGGCTGTGCCTGGTGCAGCTGTCCAGCGGTGACGGCCACGCGCATCTGGTGCAGTTGCGGCCGGTTTCGCTTGGCGGGCTTGGGTTCGCGTGCCCCAACCTCAAGAAGCTGCTGGCCGATCCTGGCGTGATGAAGCTGATGCATTTCGCGCGGTTCGACGTGGCGGTGCTGCAGCATAGCCTGGACATCACGGTGGCGCCGGTGCGCTGCACGAAAATCGCCGCCCGGCTGGTGCGCACGTTCACCGACCGTCATGGATTGCGCGATCTGTGCCGAGAATTGCTGGGCGTGGATATTTCCAAGCAGCAGCAGACGTCGGACTGGGGGGCGGCGGAACTGAGCCCGGAACAGCTCGCCTATGCGGCGTCGGATGTGTTCTACCTGCACGCGCTGTGGAGCAAGCTGGAGGCGCTATTGCGCCGCGAGAACCGGCTGGAGCTGGCGGAGGCGTGCTTTGCGTTCTTGCCGGCGCGAGGCCGGCTGGATCTGCTGGGCTACGAGGACCCTGATATTTTTGCCCACAGCTAGTTTAGGGTGCAACTGACGGTTTAACTTGCCGATTCAGTGTGAGTCGCGGTGGCCGCGGGAAACGGGCTGCCTGTTCACCATATCGAGGGCCCAGGAATGCGGCTTGAACCGCCTGAAAAGACCGCGCCAGCGTGTCCTGATGTAGGCGCCGTAGGCTAACACCCAAAGGGAGGCCCCTAGAGTACCTACAACCAACACGCGGTGGCCCGTGAGCCATAGCATAATATCGCCCATACGCGCGGAGCCTCCTGACGACTGTGTGTGCGCGGCCCTGGGCCAGCGCGTCAAGCAGCTTCGTCATCCGTTCGCCGCTCACCGTGCCGTGGCGCGATAAAGGGCGCGCTAACGTGCTGGTAGCCAAGGTGGGGTCTCGTACCGCCGGTTGCATACTTCATGGCGCCACACACGCGTTGCGTCCCGGTTCAAACCGGTTTAGCGTCCCAAG
>Ga0116228_10000110_pt1 | contig 52349 bp, 51 predicted proteins | sample S1TSphfallax_2_FD_89694 | JGI IMG/M metagenome (GOLD analysis project Ga0116228, IMG submission 89694) | Host-associated microbial communities from peat moss isolated from Minnesota, USA - S1T2_Fc - Sphagnum fallax MG | ecosystem: Host-associated > Plants > Peat moss > Unclassified | place...
AGCGGCGTTGTCACTGCCGGGCGCAAACCGGCCCGGGTCTTCGTCAGCGTCTCACCTATGCCTACGGCAAATTCCTCACGATCGGCCACCGCGCGGTAGCCGAGGCGCGAAGTAAGCGCCTGCTGGAATTCCCGCTCCAGGAACCCTTGCTGAATAATCGGCTGCAGCGCAGCGGGAAAATTCTGAATACCCATGAAAGCCCCCACAAAGAGCAAGGGCAATGCCCCTGCCATATGAATATAAAAGACAGTATTTCTAACGCTAGTGCCGCTAGAGCGTCACTACCGTCGTCGCAGCAATTCAATCCGCGCCGCGCGCCACTCATCGAGTGTCATTTCGGTAGCAAGCTTTGTGCGGCTCGGTGTGCTCGGCGGCGCGGTCGCCAGGCTGCTGGAGTTACCAGTACTGAACAGCCACGGCTTGTCGCGCTGCAGCCGGGAAATCACCGCGGCAGCACCCGTCACCGTGCCGTTCTCGTCCACAGTAACGTCTTGCGGATCGATCAGTTTGAGCCCATCCAGATCGACGATGCCGTTCCGCAAAGCCTCACTCTTTAATTCTGCATGAATTAATCTTCGATCGGCGGTGAGCTGGGTTTCGCGCAGTTCTGTCTGCAACAAATCATTATGAGCACGCAGCGTAGATATCTCTTCAGTAGGGTCTAAAGGCTTTCCCATGTCACTCATCGGGCAGTCTCACTTTTCATGCGCGCCAATTCGGCGGGTATATCGTCTATATCGTACGTAGATGACAGGATCTGGAGTGCAGTTTCGCGCGACAACAGGCCGCCACTAACAAGCGATGCCAGCGTCTGCGCATCGCGTTGGCGCTCCAATGCATCAGCCGGATACCAATCCGGCCACCGCAACGTCAAAGCGGCGTCCGGATCGATGTCCGCTACAGACATTCCATTAACGCTGATCTGAAACCGGTGCACCGCGCGCAGCATCATGCGACAGACCGCCAAGATTCCCGCTTCGCCGTAACTGACGCGAAGGCTGTCGGCCAACCACAACAAGCCCTGGTTCATCAGCTCCAGCGCCCGCCCGCTCGCTGGTGCAGTCAAGCGATTGGCATCGGCGCGATTGCCGTGAATATTTTCCAGCGCGAGTTGTCGCAATGTCCGCACATACTCGATCACCGCCTGGCTCGCTGTCCCGCCAATTTCCAGTAACTTGGCGTCACCCTTTTCGCTGACCACCAGGGCGTTCGCCGCACCGCGCACCACCTGTCCGTCCAAACCAGCCGGCTCGCGGATCAACAATGTTGGGTCGCTACTATATTTCAAGCCGCGCCCGGCCTGGCTCAGTTGATAGTCAATTTCAATCGATGTTTCTATCGCTGCCTGAAATGTGCAGTTTCCGTCAACACCGATCCCGCCGGGTAAGTTACGTATCCATACCACCGGCACAAACCCGAGGCCATGACGCACGCTGCGTCCCTCGTCCACCTCCAGCGGTTCGCCGGCGCTGACCGGTACTGGAACATACCATGTTTCCCACAACCTGTCCCAGCATCGCACAAACCAATACATTGTATCGGGTTCCAGGCGTTCATATCCTTGCCCGATCAAGTCAATGCCCGAAACCTTGTAGCGCTCGGTCACACGCAGCAGACTGTCCGGCGACTGTGTGTCCCATACCGGGTTTAGAAAAATGGTATCGAGCACATCCAGAAAAATCCGGCGCCCGAGAACGCGCAGCAGAATAGCAACCGAGCCTATGCTGCCGCGCCGCACCGCCTCGCCCATAACCGCGTTCAGCCGCGTGCCACGCACCAATGCCGCCAAAACGCTGCGCACCGCCCGATCGGGAGAATCAATGGTAGGGAAGTGACCATCACTGAACAGCAACGCCGAACTATCTTCGACAACAATGCGCGCCAGCGCATACCGTACCGACGGCCGGCGTTGTCGTAATGGGATATATTCGCCGCCGCCGGTGCGCTCCTCGTGAAACTCGTACGGCAATGCATCATACAGCGTGCCGTCCAGCACCCGTTTGAACACATCAAGCCGCCGCGTTCGGGTTGGAAAGTCGCGGTCAAAGGGAATGAGCTCGCAAATGCTGCTGAACACGCCAATATCCTACCGTCCTAAGAATGGGAGCGACGCGTAATGTGCGGGTTTCACATCGCTCGTCAGCATGCTGAAAGCCCTTGATAGAGCATCTACCTGATCATCCTTGCGTCCCACCGGAAACAAATTCAGCTCGTCCAGGAACGGTGCATTCCATGCAGCACGCAGCAACCCCACATGTCCGTTGTTAACTTGTGACGCGGCCGGCCATGCACGTTCCATCTTGGACTTGGACTCTGTGCTGCTCACCACGCGAAATCCAGCGAGCATCCGTGTCAGCATTGCAGCCTGATAAACGCCAGCCTGCCCGGGATCCCGTGGCAAGCCAATCGCCACGGAAGCACCGTCCTGGTGAGCAACCTCCTTAATCAACGCCGCCACGGCGACCGAATCGGCCCGTGTTCGCCGTACATCCAACACGGCGAAACCATTGGCCTCATCACGCACCAACTTCACGCCGGCGGTCCAATCCGGATCCCCTCGCGGATCGGCCGTGCCCGCCAGGTCCCAGGCGCGCACGGTTATCCCCGCCGGCGCCTCATCAATCAGCTTGAAGTCTTCAACATGAAATACCCGGCCGTGCCCAATATGCGGCGACTGCTGAAACAGCGCGGCAAACCCGCTTTCGCCAATCTGTATCTGCTTGGCCAATAACGCGTCACGATCTTCCCATTCCGGCCACAACGCCTCACCCGGCGCACGGCCCATCGGATCGCCCGCTTCCGCCAAGGCCGGCAGCCGCAAAATCGTCCACGTGCCCTGTTCCAACAGGCGTCCCGCAAGGTCATCGTTGTGCCATCGCGTCATCACCAGAACCGTTCTGGCGTTCGGCTTCAATCGAGTAATAAGTTCCGATCGATACCAATTCCACAACCGGTCCCGCGCCGCCAGACTTTCCGCGTCAATAAAAGAACGTACCGGGTCATCAATGATAGCCAGGTCCGCGCGCCGACCGGTCACCGCGCCATGCACGCCGATGGCGAAATAGGCACCGCCCCGGCCGGTCAGAAAACGCGCAGCCGCGCGGGCATCCGGCCTGATATCCACCTTCATGCGTGCCGCATGCTCGGTCAGCAGCGTCCGCACGCCGCGGCCAAAATGTTCGGCCAGTCCCGCCGTATGGCATGCCGTAATCACCGAAGCGTCCGGGTGCAACGCAATCCACCAGGCCGGAAACAGCAGGCTCGCAAACGTGCTTTTCGCCGAACCGGGCGGCAGCAATACCATCAGCCGCGTGGTCTCGCCACGTGTCAGCGCCTCAAGTTCCGCCGCAATGCGCAGATGGTGTCGCGCCGGCGCCAGCCCCTGTAGTCCGAGCACAAATCTGGCCCATGCCGGGAAATTCGACCGCACGTCCCGTCGCAAATCCCGCTCGCCATCGAACGGCGTTGCGCAAAGGGTCAAACTGTTCATCTCTCATGATGCCGCAGCCGCCGCCGCGAAATGTCGCTTTACGGTGAATAACCGGTGCCGCAATATTCGCGTGGTCGACTGCTTTTCGATGCGCCGCGGGCCAAGCCAAGCCGCAAGTCGCCGCCACGCTGCTTTGAGGCAACGACCATATCGGCGCGCAAACCGCCATCGTTGAGCTAAACATACAAAAACTTGGGGCATGTGGGCAAGGAAAAAATGCGGAAATCAGGATATTTATCCTACACCTATGATATCATTGGATGTTTGCTGCCGCTCTCCGTGCTGTGCATCGCGCTCGCCGGCTGCGCCGACGACGTGCCATCCCGGTATGTGGGAAGTCTGACGCCCCTTGCTGGAACCTGTGACACCGCCGCGCGCACGCTGCTCGTGCGTCACGCATCGTCGGTGGAATTTGTGCCGCAGGATGGCGTCCTGATCCTGCGCGGCACCCTCAACGCGGCCGGCGATATTGAGGCCACGCAGGACATGCGCGGCGCGACGCAAGGGCCCTACCGGCTCACCTTCACCGGCAAACTCGCCGCCGACCAGATCACCGGCACATACGTCACGCCACGCTGCCGCTACCGGGTCACGCTCGCGCCCGTGTCAGGGTGACGGCGCGATGCCACGCGACACGCCACGCACCCCCTCTATGCGGCGCAGTGCCAGCAGAGCGGAAACAACCATGTCAATGCCATGCGCGTGCCACCGCTGCACCGCCTTGTGGTCAGCACCGATCACCGACCCGAGGCGTCGCCAAGAATAGAGATGCCGTTCCGTCACCGGGCTCACCAGGCTCCGTGCGCCCACAATACGCCGCAGCACATAGCGGTCGTTCGGAATATGCGCGATCCAGCCCAGTGCCTCATCCATGCGTGAAATGCGGCTGGCCGACGGTATGGCGGGCCGAACGCGCCCGCGGTCCCAGCCATAGGCCTCCAGCGCGGTATGCACCACGTCAAGCTGCGACGTGCGCAGCCGGGTCGAATGGCCGGTATTCGGCAGCGCCAGCAGCGTCGCGCCGGCCTCTTCCAGCCGATAGACGACGAACGCGGCGTCCAGCTTGTCGTTCGCGGCCACCCCACACGGCGCCAATATAGAATTGTTCATGATTTGTTCCTTATAGGAAAACGGGGTAGGGATAAGGTTGCCCGGCCAGCACCGTACCGTCGGTCAGCAAGCCCCAACTGGTCGGGTGGCCAGGCGGGTGGGCGGGCCGATCGCCCGATTCCGCCACCACCACGCACGCCAGCGTGCGCCGCCGCACCGCGCCGATCCGTCGGCCGCGCTCACGCACTTTGCTGCATCCGAGCGTCAGCTCTAGGGCTACCTGCTCCCAGCTCAGCCCGGCGCGTCGCAACGCGCGCAACCTTGCATCCAGCGCCGTTGTCCACACTACTCTCGTCTGCATGCCGATGCTCCTGACTACCACAGTTAGTTATACACACTAACTCTCAGCAGTCAATCTTTTTGTCTGGTAATGTTAGGCTGAATACCGTATTCCCATCGCATGCGCAGTTCAGACGAAACGGTTGGCGCCCGCATCCGCGCCTTGCGACGCAGCCAGGGCATGACGCAGGACGACCTCGCGGCCGCCTGCGACGTCAGCCGCAGTGCGGTTGCGCAATGGGAAACCGACCGTGCCGGCCAGCTCCGCGGCAACTTCACCCGTGTTGCCGAAGCCCTATCCACGAACGTTGAATACCTGCTGCAGGGCCAGCAGCCGCATAGCGACATCACCGGCGATGAGCTCGCGCTCTTGCGGCTCTATCGAACCTGCGATGACGCCGACCGGCAATTTCTTCTCAGGACGGCGCGAAAACTATCAGGCAGCCCCGCCAGCAAGTGAAAGGCCAAGAACCGCGGACACACCGTGCGGCAGCGGCACCTTTACACGCTTTACACCTTCACAAACCGTGCGGCTAAACGGTTTGCAGCATTCCGCCGCCGCGCCGTCTTCGTGAGATGCATGCCGTCCGCGGCGCACCTAGGTATAGCTCCACGCAATGCGCGGCGATGGAGTGACCCCCAATGACCTATGCGGCCCCCACTTGTGATTTCTTCGACGACGGCCTGGTCCACAGCCACGATTGGGCGCGCGCAACACCGCCCGGTTCCCATCACGCCGAAAGCCGTCGCAACTCAGTCAAAGTCGCGCATGCGGCAAAAGACCACGATGACGTCGCGAGCCGCGACACGCGCCACCTGCGCTAATACGCTGCAGGAAGCCATCGGAAGAAAAAAACAAGCAAAAAACCGTTGCCCATGGCTTCCGGCTTTGGGTCCTACCTACGAAATCGTACAGCACGCGCAAAAGTTAAAGTTTTTGGTTCTTTTTTCAAAAAAGAACCACTTCCGTCTCACGCTATGCGGTGCCGCCCTCGGCCTGAGCCAGCGCACGGGCCATCTGGCTCAGCGCCTCCTGATGCTTCTCATTATCGATCATCGCGAAATTTCTGGCTAATTCCAGACACATACGCTGCCGCGAACTCATCTCCACCGGCGCACCCTCGGCGCGCATCCCCTCGAAAAACCACGAAATCGGCACGCCAAGAACCTGCGCGATTTCGTAGAGTCTTCCGGCCGATATCCGGTTCAAGCCACGCTCATATTTGTGCGCCTGCTGATACGTAACCCCAATCATCTGGGCCAATTGTTGCTGCGACAGGCCCAGCATCACCCGACGTTCGCGGATGCGCGTGCCAACATGCCGATCAGCGTCATTCGCTCTTGGACTAGGTTTTGGCTCGTCGGCGCTATCGGCGATCACCCGTCCGCCATTCATTTTCATATCAACCAACGTTTGTGGTGCATGCGGCACGAGCGTCTCCGATAGGGTAACGGCAAGCCAACACTAACGGTGGTCAGGCCCCGTCGGGAGGCTTTGCGGCCTGTCAGGCAACAACTTTACATTTTGGCGCTCAAGCATCGAAAAGCCGCCGGTCAGCGCGCTGTGGCGTCGCCCGCTTTGGCGACACCTAGCCACCCAGCCCGGAACGCGGCTGCCGCGGCCCGGTTCCCGCAAAGGTTAAAAATCTTGCCGGCCGATCACCCTTTCCGCAACGGTCCAGCCGGCTTGCTCGCCAGTTGGCCACGCAGCTCCTCAACCTCCTGGCGCAGCGCGCGCAGCTCATCGCTCGGGTCGGGCGCTGTCCCCTCGCCTTCAGGGGGTCGGTAAAAGGGTGTAAACAGGCTCATCGCCCGCTCCATCATCGCGACATTCTGCCGCCGCATTTCCTCCAGGCCCGGCGGCAGCAACGTGCCCATGGTTTGCTGCATCGCCTCGCGCACCTGCGCCTGCTGGCGCGCAATGGCGCTCATCGTCTGCTCCAGGTAGCGCGGCACCATGCCGCCCAGGCTATCCCCGTAAAACCCGATCAACTGACGCAGAAACGCCGTCGGCAGCAGCGCGCGTCCCTTGTTCTCTTCCTCGACGATAATCTGCGTCAGCACGCTGCGCGTGATATCCTCGCCCGAACGCGCGTCATAGACCACAAAGTCACGCCCCGCCCGCACCATGTCGGCCAGATTATCGAGCGTGATGTAGCTGGAGCTTTCGGTGTTGTACAAGCGGCGGTTGGCATATTTCTTGACAACGACCGGCGCCTCGCTGGCCGCCTGACCTGCCGTTTCGGCTACTTGCGGTTCAGTCACGCTGTCTTCCCCTGGCCACGCGAAACAACAACTCAATATCGCTAACACGCATACAGCGTCGCACCAAATCTCCCCCGCATGCACGGATTTTGGCATGCGGCGGTGGCTCGCCTATGCTGCCGCAGGCGTAGGGGCGAGGAAATGAGAAATGTCGGATGGGCATGGCAATCCGCCCGCGCCCGACCCGCGCGCGGTGGCGCTCGACTGGATAACCATCTGGCAAAGCGAATTATCCGCACTCGCTTACGACCACGAGTTGCAGGAACTCTGGCTAAGCCTGGTCAAGCATTGGGCACATGTCGCCGAGCAGGCCGCCCGCGCGCTGCCGATGAGCGCACATGACCGCGCGCCAGGACGCACCGGGCCCATTCCGTCGGCGCGGTCCGCGGCCGCTATGGCTGCATCTGACCCTCGCGACGCAGCCATCGAGCGACTGGCAGAGCGTGTGGCAGAGCTGGAAGGCCGCCTCGCCATCGGCGAACGCGGCGCCACCATTTGATACGGCAGGTCCGTCGCCCGACGCCGCGCTGATCGCCGGCATTGCCGCCTATCGCCGTCATCCGTGGCATCGCTGCATGGACGATCCGCCGTCGCTTTGGCAGGAAGGTGCGTCGCGCCTGCTGGATTTTGCGCCAGCCGGCGGCACGCCGGTCTTCGTCGTGCCAAGCCTCGTCAACCGCGCCTATATCCTGGATCTACTGCCCGACCATTCGATGCTGCGGCACCTGGCGGCCCACGGGCTGCGGCCGCTGCTGTTGGACTGGGGCACGCCCGGTGAGCTCGAACGCGGATTTTCCCTGTCGGATTACATCGCCGGCCGGCTGGAGCGGGCGCTGGCAGTCGCCGTCGCGCACGCCGGCGGCGCCGCCATGACCATGGTTGGCTATTGTATGGGCGGATTGATGGCCATTGCGGCCGCCGAGCGGCAGCCGCATTTCGTCAGCCGGCTCGCACTGCTTGCCGTCCCGTGGGATTTCTGGGCCGCCGACCAAAAACAGGCGCAGAGCCTTGCCGCCCTCCTCCCCATGCTGGAACCCACCCTTGCCCTCCAGGGCGCACTCTCCGTGGATGCGCTGCAGATGCTGTTCAGCTTGCTCGACCCCGGCAGCGTGGGAGATAAATATCGTGATTTTGGCCGGCAGGACCAATCCAGCGCGCGGGCCCAAATGTTCGTGGCGCTGGAGGATTGGCTGAATGACGGTGTCCCCTTGGCAGCCGCCGTAGCACGCGAAACCTTGGCCGGCTGGTATGGGGCGAATACCCCGGCCGCCGGTTCCTGGCGCGTCCTCGGATTGCCGGTCACCCCATCCCGCCTGCGCCTGCCTTGCTTTGTCGCAGCACCCGCGCGCGACCGTATCGTCCCGCCCGAGAGCGCCCAAGCCTTGGCCAACGCCATCGCCGGGGCAGAATTGCATCTGCCTGCCGCCGGCCATATCGGCATGGTCGCCGGGTCACACGCAAAATCGGCGTTGTGGGAGCCATTGGCAGCGTGGCTTCGAACCTAGGCAAACGGACGAAAGAACATTATTTTTTGAAAAAAAGAACCAAGAAGCTTTTGTCTGTTTGGATCCGCGCAGGGCGACGCAAACTCACGCCAGGTGACGCCAGCGCAGAAGCAAAAGTTTTTTGCTTCCTTTTTTCAAAGAATAAGGCCTGCCTTCGCCGGCCGTTCGCCACGTCTCGCGGACCATGTTAGAAGCCCCGCCGCAGCAGGGCCGCCCGCCGGCCCCCCGTATCCTCTCTCAAGGGCCGACGCGTGCAACATTTGCGATGGTTACCGGAGCACCAGGATTGGCGCCCGCGTGTGCGTGCGCTGGCCCGCACCGAAGGCGACATTTGGCCGCAAGCCGTCGCTCTGGCCAACGCACGGCTCGATTTCATCCGCACCAACGCGCTGGACGAAACCGTGCGGCGTCGCTACGCCACCGCCGCCCCCACCGGCCTCGGCACCAGGCCGGTACGGCTGGCGATCCTCGCCTCCTCCACCGTCGCCCACCTGCACGCGCCCATCCGCGTCGCCGGCCTGCGCCGCAACATCTGGATCGAGACCTACGAAAACGATTACGGCCAATATCTGCAGGAATTGCTCGACCCGCACTCCGCCCTGCACGCCTTCAAGCCAAACGCCATCCTGTTCGCGCTCGATGCCCGCCATCTCGCCCAAGGGATCCACGCCGCCCTCACCGAAGCCGACGCCACGCAAGCGCTGGACGATGCCAAGGCGTTGATCCTGCAATGCTGGCGCGCCGCCCGCCAGGCGTTCAACTGCCCGATCAGCCAGCAAACCCTGCTCGACCCGTTTACGCCGCTCATGGGCAGCAACGAGCACCGCCTGCCCGGCTCGCGCAGCGCGTTCGTCGCCAGGCTGAACGCGGCCCTGCGCGACATGGCAGATGCCGAAGGCGTCGACCTGGTGGCACTCGACCAGGCCGCCAGCCGCGACGGTCTGCCAGCGTGGCACGACCCGGCACTCTGGCACCGCTCCAAACAGGAAGTCAGCCCCGCCGCCGGCCCGGCCTATGGCGAAATGGTCGCCCGCCTGATCGCCGCGCGTCAGGGCCGCTCCTACAAATGCCTCGTCCTCGATCTCGACAACACGCTCTGGGGTGGCGTCATCGGCGATGACGGCATGGACGGCATCGTCATCGGCCAGGGCAGCCCGCTCGGCGAAGGTTTCGTCGCCGTTCAGGAATACGCCAAGGAACTCGCCCGCCGCGGCGTCATCCTCGCGGTCTGCAGCAAGAACGACGAAGCCAACGCGCGTGAGCCGTTCGAAAAACATCCCGAAATGGTGCTGCGCCTGAACGACGTCGCCAGCTTCCGCGCCAACTGGGACGACAAGGCCGCCAACATCAAGGCGATCGCCGCCGAACTGAATATCGGCCTCGATGCGCTGGTCTTCCTCGACGACAATCCGTTCGAGCGCAATTTCGTCCGCGAACAATTGCCGATGGTCGCCGTCCCCGAAGTCTCCGACGATCCCGCCGAGGTGCCGCAAGTCCTGGCCGACGCCGGCTATTTCGAAAGCCTCGCCATCACCGACGAAGACCGCGAGCGCACCGCCCAATACCAGGAAAACCGCGCCCGCGACCAGCTCCGCGCCAACGCCTCCGATATGGAAACCTACCTGCGCGGCCTTGAGATGCGCATGGTCTGGCGCCGCTTCGACAAAATCGGCCTGCAACGCATCGTCCAACTCATTAACAAGACCAACCAGTTCAACCTGACCACCCGCCGCCACACCGAAGACGATGTCGCCGCCATCATGGCCGACCCAGCCTCGTTCGGCCTGCAACTCCGCCTGCTGGACCGTTTCGGCGACAATGGTATCATCGCCATCGTCATCGGCCGCACCACATCGCCCGGCATCATGGCGATCGACACCTGGCTGATGAGCTGCCGTGTGCTCGGCCGCGGCGTTGAACCGACGACGCTCAATCTCGTCGCCGCCCAGGCCAAAGCGCTCGGCGCCACGCATCTGATCGGTGAATATATTCCTACAAAGAAGAACGGCATGGTCCGCGACCATTATGAGAATCTGGGCTTCGCCGTCACATCGAAAGACCAAGACGGGCGCAGCACGGCCACGCTTGACCTCGCGTCCTTCACCCCGGCACCAACCTTCATCGAGACCATCGAGGGCTAAACGACCATGACCATTCCCGCCAGCCAGGAGGCGATCTACGTCGCCCTGACCGAAATCTTCAACGACGTGTTCATGCGCGACGACATGGAACTCACCCCGGCGCTCACCGCGAAGGACGTGCCGGGCTGGGACAGCTTCAAACAGATCGAAATCATGGTCTCGGTCGAGGAGCGCTTCAACATCAAGCTCAACACCCGCGAAATCGACAACCTGAAAAATGTCGGCGACCTCGCCGACGTCGTCGCCAAAAAAACCACGTAAAGCCCATACCCACGTAGGGTGGGCTTCAGCCCACCATTCTTCGCTGCCAACAAAAAAAGAAGTGTTCTTTTTTGAAAAAAGAACCAAGAAACTTTTGCTCTTTGGTTCGGCGCAAGGTGAAGCGAGAGTGCGTCAGGCCGCTCGCTGTTCTTCTTAAGCGCCGATAGGCTCATTATAATCTTTTTGCTTCTTTTTTTCAAAAAAGAAGTCTTTTTTGCTTTCTCCCCACCGCCTTGCGCCGCGCCGAATTTGGCTGAAAACTCCCCCCAACAATAACGGGAGATGTCCGCCCATGATAACCACGCTGGTCGAATCGCTCACCGCCGCCGCTGCCACCTGGCCGCACAAGACCGCTTTCAGTTTCGAGGGACGGACCACCGATTTCGCCAGTTTCGACCGCCAGACCAACCAGATCGCCGCGTCGTTCCGCGCCGCCGGCATCACACCAGGCGCGCGCATCGCCTATATCGGCAAAAACAGCGACAGCTTCTTCGCCGCCCTCTATGGTGCGATGAAAATCGGCGCCGTCATGGTGCCGATCAATTGGCGCCTCGCCGGCCCGGAAATCGCGTTCATCATCAACGATTCCGAAGCCGCGATCGTTCTGGTCGGCGCCGAATTCACCGGAACGATCGCCGCCGAACTGGCCAATCTGCCGTACACAAAATTAATTCTGGCCTGCGAAAACCCTTGCAACGGCTGGCCTCATTTCGCCGCCTGGTACGCCGCGGCACCGGCAGACTCATTGCAATACCGCCCAGACGCCGGCGACGTCGCCGTGCAACTCTACACCTCGGGCACCACAGGCCGCCCGAAAGGTGTCATGCTGTCGCATCGCAATTTCACCGCCGGCATCGCGGCAAACCAGTCCGCGGGCCTCGCCTGGAACCGCTGGCTGCCGGATGACGCGGCTGTTCAGGCCATGCCGGTATCTCACATCAGCGGCACCGGCTGGGGCATCGTCGCCGTCCATTACGGCGCCACCTGCCACATCCAGCGCCAATTCGATATCGACCTGACGTTCGACATGATCGAGCGTGACCAGATCAGCAAGATATTCCTGGTCCCGGCGGCGCTGCAATTCCTGGTGCGCCACCCTCGCGCCGCCGGCATCGATTTCAGCCGCATCCGTGAAATGGGCTACGGCGCCAGCCCCATCCCGCTGCCACTGCTGCGCGAATCCATGCGCGTCCTCGGCTGCGGTTTCGTGCAATTCTACGGCATGACCGAAACCACCGGCACCATTGTCGCCTTGCCGCCGGAAGATCACACGCCCGAAGGCTCACCACGCATGCGCGCCGCCGGCAAGCCGCTCCCCTGGGTCGAAATCCGCGTGGTCGATGCAAACGGCGACACGCTCCCGCCCGGCCAAGTCGGCGAAATAATAACCCGTTCCGACGCCAACATGGTCGGCTACTGGAACCGGCCGGAGGACACCGCCCGCATCCTGCGCGACGGCTGGCTCTCCACCGGCGACGCCGGCTACCTCGATGCCGATGGCTATCTCTACATCCATGACCGCGTCAAAGACATGATCATTTCCGGCGGCGAAAACATCTACCCGGCCGAAGTGGAAAGCGCGCTCGCCGAACACGCCGCCATCGCCGAAGTCGCGGTCGTCGGCATCCCAGACGAAAAATGGGGCGAGTCCGTCATGGCCGTCGTCGTCACCCGCCCCAACGCCACGCTCGCCGCCGAAGACTTAATCGCCTGGAGCCGCACGCGCATCGCCGGTTTCAAAACCCCCAAAACCGTTACATTCGTCGAGTCGCTCCCCCGCAACGCCGCCGGTAAAATCCTCAAGCGCGAATTACGCGCCCCCTACTGGGAAGGCCGCACCCGCCAGGTGAATTAGTTTCGTAGCCGGATGAAATCCGGGTCGCACGCCCCGGCGTCACGCCTAACTCGGCGGCTGCACCACATCACCCGCGAACATCACCGGCCCCGTCGGCAACCCGGTCGTCGACCCGCCCTTCGGTTCCAGGCTCACCAGCAGCTTGAATTTTTCCGCCGGCAACGAAGCCGGATGCAAATCGGCCGCCCCGGTCGCCACCGGCAACAACCCCAGCGGCAACGGGCGCGTCGCCTTGTCCGCCAGCGCCCAAAGCTCGAAATCACGGTCGGCCGCGTGTGCCACGTTGCCGTTCGCGATCGCATGCAGTGTCCCATCCGGCCGCACCTGCACCAGCCAGCCGCCCGGCGTCTGCTGCATCGGCAAAATCATCGCCAGCCGCGCCGCCGGTGGCGCTGCAACCGGCTGCAACCGCCACACCAGCACGCCGGCGAGGCTGGCGGCAACCGCCATCGCCCCCACCGCGGCCGCCCGCCAATAGCCCAGCGCCCGCGACGGCCGGCCGCGGCCGGCCTCGCGTCCGCGCGGCAGCGGCGCGCGCATCTCTACCGTGGCACCAATGCGCGACTCGATCGCTTCCCAAACCGCCGACGGCGGCGCCGACAGGCTGAGCAGCAATGTCAGCGGCGCCAGCCGCCGTTCCCACTGCGCAATCAGCGCGGCGAAGCCCGCATCGCGTGCCGCATCGCGACGCACCGCCTCCATCTCGTCGGACTCCAGCACGCCCAGCACATAAAGGCCGGCGCGGTCTTCCGGGACATCATCTTCGAACGTGCCGCTCATGCGTCGAGGCACTCCCGCAAGCTTGCCAGCGCACGCCGGATGCTGGACTTCACTGTCCCCAGCGGCGTCGCCAGTCGGCTCGCCAACTCGGCGTGCGAAAATCCTTCAACGAACGCCAGCACCACCAGGCGGCGCCGATCCGTCTCCAGCCGGTCCAGGCACTGCCGCAGCGCGCGCCCATCCGTGTGGCCGTCAAGCGCCGACAAAGCCTCCGGCGCCACTGCCTCCGGTTCATCATCGAGCGACCGCATCGCGGGCCCCACGCGGCGCAGCATGTCCAGCGCGCGATAGCGCACGAGCCCGGTCATCCACGCCTCCGCGTTACCGCGGCTGGCATCGAACTGCCGGGCGTTCTGCCAAACCTGGACAAACGCTTCTTGCAACGCGTCGGCCGCAAGACCCGGCTGGCGGACGATGCGCAAGGCCACAGCGTAAAGGCGAGACGAATGTCGGTCATATAAAGTCCGAAACGCTGTTCGATCGCCGCCGGCGGCCAGCGCCAACAGCGAATTCGAATCCATTTCGGTTTGCGCCGCACTCACGCGTGATCACCGCTCATACTCGTCTCGAAAGGCATCTAGCCGGTTTTGCCGATGTTGGCATCCCCCTTACGGTGCAAAACCTCAGGATGGATGCGCGGGCATCACGCTTATCGCCCGCGGCCGGCAGAGATCAGCCATTTTCACGCCGCATGCCCCGGCAAACATCAGCTCGGCCATCGGCGCCGGCGTGCCGTCGGTCAACGCCGCGATGACAAATCCGCTGCTGCAGCCGATCAGAAACTGCAACGTCCCCATCACCGCCGAAGCGCTGCCGGCATGTGCCGCATGCCGTGTCAGGGCGCCCACGGTCGCGGTCGGACTGAGAAAGCCAATCATCCCCTGCGTCAGCGCCAGGACCACCGCCATCGCCACTACGCCGCCTCGATCGGTCAACGCCAGTGTCAGCAGCACCGCCGACAACGCCAGATACACGCTGCTGACCACACGCAGCGTCGCATCCAAACCAAGCCGCCGCGTCACTACCACATTGAGTTGGCTGAACAGGATATAAGTGGCGGCAATCGCCCCGAACAGCAGGGCGAAACCTGCCGGCGCCACATGAAAGTAATTGATAAAAGCGGTCGGTGACCCGCTGAGATACGCGAACAAACTGAAACTCGCCGCGCTGAGCATCAAGGTGTGTGTGATAAAGCAACGCTCCGTTGCGATATGAACATAGCGCGCCGCCAGCGTGCTCAACCGCAGGCTCATCCGCCGCGCCGGCGCCAGCGTGTCCGGCAGCAGAACCGCGCTCAGCGCGAGCCCGACCGCCCCATATCCCGCCATAATCCAGAAGATCGCGCGCCAGCTCGCGAACTTCAGCACCACCCCGCCCAGGCTCGGCGCCAGGATCGGCGCCGCCCCGAGGATCAGGATCAGCCGCGACATCATCCGCGCCGCGTCATGCCCCTCGCTGACATCCCGCACGATCGCCCGCGGCACGATCATGCTGGCGGACCCACCCAGCGCCGCCACGAAGCGCCACGCCGCGAGCCACCCGATTGACGTCGCCATGGCGCACCCGACCGACGCCGCGGTGTAAACCGCAGTGCCAAACAGCAACGGCGCCCGCCGCCCGAGCCGATCGGCGAGCGAACCCTGCAGCAGCTGCCCGAACGCCAGCCCCAGAATCCATGTCGCCAAGGTAAGCTGCGCCGCCCCGAGCCGCGCGTGCAGATCAGTATCAATCGCCTGAAACGCCGGCAAATACATGTCCGTCGAAACCGGCCCCACCGCCTGCAAAAATCCAAGCAACAGCGGCAGCCACCTAGGATACGTGACAGCTGGCCTCACGGCGCGCCGCTACGGACGCCGATCAGCGACCTCCTGCCATGTGCGCATCTCATCTTCCGCCCGGAACCGGCACTCAGGTCCCCTCCGGCACCGGTTCCGCATCCCACGGAAACACCAGCCACGTATTCTGCGGCACTTCGGACACGAACAGGTCCGCCAACCCCTTGCCCTGCGGCTTGGCGTAAACGCACGCGAAAGCCGCCCGCGGCAGCGCATTGCGCACCGCGCGCGCGGTGTCGCCGCGATCGACCAGGTCGTCCACGATCAAAAAACCGGTCCCGTCACCCGCTGCGGCGGCACCCTTGACGATGCGCGGCGGCCCGGCATTGCGCGTCTCGAGATCATACGCGACGACTCCGATGCTCTCCACCACCCGGCACTCGAGCTCACGCGCCATGATCGCGGCCGGCACCAGCCCGCCCCGCGTGACGGCCACAATGCCGCGGAACGGCCCTAGCGCCCGTGCCTGCGCCGCCAGCGTGCGCGCGTCACGATGCAACTGCTCCCACGAGACCGTGGCGTAGACGACCGGATCTATCAAAACAGGCGGCCACCATCCGGAACCTTGAAGTCAGGCTTTGCGAGCACGACCTCGCCCTCATCGCCAGGCAGGCCCAGCGTCAACACTTCGCTCATGAATGGGCCGATCTGGCGCGGCGGAAAATTCACCACGGCACACACCTGCCGCCCGATCAGCTGATCGGCCTTGTAATGCACGGTAATCTGCGCCGAAGATTTCTTCACCCCAAGCTCCGGCCCAAAATCGATCCACAGTTGCAGTGCCGGCTTCCGCGCTTGCGGGAACGGCTTGGCATCCACGACGGTGCCGACGCGGATATCCACTTTCTCGAAGTCGGCGTAGGTGACGGGCTCGCTCATCGCCGCTGCATATAGCGCCGCTGCATCGTTGGGCGGAAGAGCGAAGCGAGTTCCGCCTCCCCTCTCACCAGTGAGCCACAGCGTCGAACCACCCCCCAAATTCCCGGCGAGCCGCACACTTGATAGAGGCGCCAGAGCAAAAGTTTTTGCCTCTTTTTTCAAAAAAGAAGTCTTTCGTAGTCTTAACGGAGCCCACACGCATGACCAAAGGCAAGCTGCTCATCGGCAACCGGCGCTATTCGAGCTGGTCGCTGCGTGGCTGGCTTCTGGTCCGCCTCGCCGGCCTCGACGTCACCGAGACCGTCATCCCGCTCGCCGGCGGCACAACGGCAGCGGTCAAGACCGCAACCCCGTCCGGTCTGGTGCCCTACCTTGAACATGACGGTGCCGAGATCTGGGAAAGTCTCGCCATCGCCGAATATGCCGCCGAACACGCGCCGTCTCTCTGGCCGGCCGACCGCGTCGCCCGCGCCCATGCGCGCGCCATTTCCGCCGAAATGCACGCCGGCTTCCGCGCGCTGCGCCTGGCCATGCCATTCAATGCCTGCCGCATTTTCCCAGCCCTCGAACACAAGCCGGACGTCCTGGCCGATATCGCCCGGATCGACGCCATATGGTCCGGCACCCGCGCCGCCTGGGGCGAAGGCGGCCCCTACCTTTTCGGCGCCGACTTCACCGCCGCCGACGCGATGTTCGCTCCCGTAGTTGGGCGTTTCCTCACTTACCAGACAAAATTATCCGACATATCAGCCGCTTACTGCGCTGCCGTGCGATCCCACAAGTTCATCGAGGCATGGTATCAAGGCGCCGTTGCCGAACCGGCAGCCTGGAACCTGGAGAAATACGAGGATCTGGGATAACCCTCCCGCGCCCATCGTTGAATTACCCCGCCCGCCGCCACAGCTACCGCGGCGACCCTGCCTTCGAGGAACAACATGTCCGATTTGGTTCCCGTCACCGTGCTCACCGGTTTTCTCGGCGCCGGCAAGACAACGTTGCTGAACCGCATACTCTCCGAACAGCACGGCCGCCGCTACGCCGTCGTCATCAACGAATTCGGCGAGCTCGGCGTGGATAACGACCTGGTCGTCGACGCCGACGAAGAAGTGTTCGAAATGAACAATGGCTGCGTCTGCTGCACTGTCCGCGGCGACCTGATCCGCATCATCGCCGGCCTGATGAAGCGCGCGCGGAAATTCGACGGCATCATCGTCGAGACAACTGGGCTGGCAAACCCGGCCCCCGTCGCGCAAACCTTCTTCGTCGACGAAGGCGTGCGCGCCCGCACCAGATTGGACGCGATCGTCACCGTCGTCGACGCCAAGAACCTCCCCGCCCGTCTGGCCGACAGCGAGGAGGCCGGCGCCCAGCTCGCCTTTGCCGACATCGTCATCCTGAACAAGCTCGATCTGGTCACCCCCGACGAAGCCGACGCGGTCGAAGCCCGCATCAAGGCGGTCAACCCGCTCGCTCGCATCGTGCGCGCCACCCGCGCCGACGTCGCGGTCGAAACGCTCCTGCATCAGAACGCCTTCGACCTCGCACGCATTCTCGATATGAAGCCTGATTTCCTGGCCGACAGCGAGCACGGCCACACAGAGGGCGTCTACAGCGCCAGTTTCGAGGTCAGCCGCCCGATCGACATGGAAAAATTCCAGCAATGGATGTCCACCTTGCTGCAGGAAAAAGGCGGCGACCTGCTGCGCACCAAGGGCATTCTGCACATCGCCGGCGAGCGACGGCGCTTCGCCTTCCAGGCCGTCCATATGATGACCGATGGCGACTATCTCGAAACGCGCGCCGACCCCGCGGAAAAATCCCGTCTCGTCTTCATCGGCCGCGACCTGAACCGCCCGCAATTACGCCGCGGCTTCGAAGCCTGCCAGGTCGCCGCCTGAGTCTTCAAAAAACGTGAGTCTTCAAACATGGGTCTGGCAACATGAGTCCGGCAACATGAGTCTGGCAACATGAGTTTGGCAACATGAGTTTGGCCAGCGCCCCCGCCACCTTGCTCGAAACCCGCGGTGTCACGCGGAATCTCGGCGCGCACGTGATCGCCGCCGCGTTCGACCGCGCCGGCACCGTGGCCGCATTCGGCCTCGGCGACGGCAGCCTGCATCTGGCAGACATTTATGGCAACGATCCGTGGCGCAGCACGCAGGCGCATGACGGCGCGGTCATGGCCCTCTGCCCGGACGCGGCACCAGCCGGATTTCTCAGCGCCGGCGACGACGGGATGCTGCAACGCGTGGCGTCCGACGGCGCCTGCACAAAACTCTTCTCCAGCGGCGGCAAATGGATCGAACATGCCACCAGTTTCGGCCAAGGCCGCACCGGCCTGCTGGCCTGTGCCGCCGGCAAGCAGCTCCATCTGTTCGACGCCGCCGGCCTGCGGGTCAAAACGCTCATGCATCCATCCACCGTCACCGGCATCGCGTTCGACCTGCGCGGCAAACGCATCGCCGCCTCGCATTATAATGGCGCATCGCTGTGGTTCGCCGCGTCCAAATCGGACAATCCCCGCGTCCTGGAATGGAAAGGCTCGCATACCGGAATCGCCATTCACCCGGCCGTCGAAGCCGTCGCCACCGCGATGCAGGAGAATGCGTTGCATGGCTGGCGCCTGTCCGACGGCCAGCACATGCGCATGAGCGGTTATCCCGCCAAGACCGAATCGTTGGGCTTCACGAACAACGGCAAATGGCTTGCCAGTTCCGGTGCCGATTCGATCGTGCTGTGGCCGTTTTTCGGCGGCGGCCCCATGGGCAAGCCGCCGCTCGAACTGGCCCAGATCGAACAGGTTCTCTGCACGCGCATCGCCTGCCACCCGAAGGACGAACTGGTCGCCGCCGGCTACGCCAATGGCGCCGTCGTCCTCGCCCAGATCGCCACACGCCGCGTCGTCATCATCACCGAAACCGGCGCCGCCCCCATTTCCGCCCTTGCCTGGTCCCCGGACGGCAGCCGCCTCGCATTCGGTGACGAAACCGGCTTCGCCGCGCTCATCGATCTCTCGGCACGTTAAAAGGAAGTATAGTAAGGAAGGCCTTCTTCTTTGAAAAAAGAAGCAAAAAACTTTTGCTCCCTCGCCCGTATTGCCTGACGCGTCGTTGTCCACATACGTCATTGCGATCCGCGGCGAAGCAATCCAGCGTCACGCGCGAGATGTCTCCGGTGACCCGGATTGCTCGGCACTCGCCGCGTCGGCGCCAACGTCACTCGGCCGCGAGCGGCGCCGCAGACCGCGCATTCGCCTCCGCGGCCGAAACAAGCGGACCGGCGGGAGCCACCATCAAAGCCTCAAGCACGCGCAACGTATCATGCCCGACCGCCACACCGTCTGAAGACATCGACAAAATCCGGCTCGGGATGCCACCAGCGCCCGCGCTCCCCGGCGGCAGACCATCCACCTGGAGGTCGCGCGCGCCAATGTTGGTGAACAAGGTCGTATAACGGCCCGCGCCGCTGTTTGCCTGGTTTGCCACAGTTCGTCTCCGTGTCCGCCGGCCCGCGCCCATCGCGGAACCCGACACCCGATCAGCAAACCCCGCGCCGCACATAATCCCCATAAAAATCAGCGCCCTAAGCAATGCGCGCGGATGCCGGCTACGTCCGCGCGGCAATTTCTGCCGGGCACCCCGAGCCCACCAGCCGCAGACTGAGCCCTAGCGTGGGGGCTTCAGCCCACCGCCTTCCCGCCGCCCAAGCCCTGCACGATGCATCACTGATCCCAGCCTGCATCGAGTCCCCATGACCCAAGCGCCGAAAATGCTGCGTTCGTCATTGTGAGCCGCGGCGACGCAATCCAGGAGGACAGGCGAGATCTCGCCCGTGGCTGAAGATTGCGTCGCCGCGGCTCACAATGCCAAACAGCCAAGCGTTCGAACATGTTTGCTCTGTGTGCGCTTCGTGGCTTTCCCTTCGTTTGTGTTTTTCGTGTTAAAATCTTTGGTGCCACGCCATTTTGGCTGGGTGGTGCCAGGGAGCCGGCGCCCACAATTTTTGTAACGAGCGCGGACATCTTTGTTGCGCCACAGCGCCTGCTGCAATGATGGTCCCGGCGCGACAGGCCCGCGTCCACGCCGCTGCCGTCACCCGCGCTCCCGCATCAACCGCGCCTTGTCGCGCTGCCAATCCCGGTCCGCGATCGCATGCCGCTTGTCGCTCTTGTTCCGCCCCTGCCCCACCCCAAGCGTCACCTTGGCGACACCACGCTCATTGAAATGAATATCCAGCGGCACCAAAGTCAGCCCACTGCGCGCCACCTGGCCCAACAGCTTCTCCACCTGCTTCTTGTGCAGCAACAACTTCCGCGGCGCACGCGGCTCGAACCGCGACAGCACGCCCGCCTGATACTCGGGGATATACGAGTTGAACAAAAAAATCTCGCCCCCGCGCTCGCCCGCCCACGCCTCGGTAATCGTCGCCCGCCCGTGCCGCAACGACTTCACCTCCGGCCCCAACAGCACCAGCCCGGCCTCCACCGTCTCCTTGATCGTATAATCGAACCGCGCCTTGCGGTTCTGCGCCGCAATGCCGTGTGCGATCAGCGAGGATTTTTTCTCTTTTGCCAAAGCGGAACTTTCAGCCGACCAGGCCAAGATCGGTCATGGCACCCCGCACCCGCGCCTCGGCCGCCGCACTGATCGGCGCCAGCGGCAACCGCACCGAAGGCGTGCCAAAACCCAGTAGGCTGGCGCCGAATTTCACCGGCCCCGGATTGGACTCACAAAACATCGCATCATGCAAAGGAACCAATTCGTCCTGGATCGCAATCGCCTGCTCCACGCGCCCGGCCTGCCACGCGGCATGCATGTCCGCGCATAGCCGCGGCGCGACATTTGCCGTCACCGAAATGCAGCCATCGCCGCCGGCCGCCAGAAACGACACCGCCGTATGGTCCTCGCCGGACAATTGCACGAAGCCCGCCCCGCACGCCCGCCGGGTATGCAGCGGCCGCACCAGATTGGCCGTCGCGTCCTTCACGCCCACAATGAAACGATGTTGCGCCAAACGCGCCATCGTCTCGACGCTCATGTCGATCACCGACCGGCTCGGAATATTATAAATGATCACCGGCAGCGCCGCCGCATCGGCAACCGCCGTATAATGCCGGAACAGGCCCTCCTGGCTCGGCTTGTTATAATACGGCGTCACCACCATCACCGCGTCCGCCCCGACATCGCGCGCGTGGCACGCCAGCCCCACCGCCTCCGCCGTGCTGTTGGAGCCGGCACCCGCGATCACCGGCACCCGCTTGCGCGCCGCCTCGACCGCAATCTCCACCGCACGCCGATGCTCACCATGCGTCAGTGTCGGGCTCTCGCCCGTGGTGCCGACCGGGACGATGCCCTGCGTCCCTTGCTCGATCTGCCACTCTATGAACTTGGCGTAGGCGTCCTCGTCCAGGCTGCCATCCAGGCGCATGGGGGTGATCAGGGCGACAAGCGAGCCCTTGAACATGAAACTCTCCTGGGGGCGGTCGGACGGGAGGCGGGAACCTAGTGGTAACCGCGGCAAAGGCAAGCAGAAGAAGAAATGTTCTTTTTTGAAAAAAAGAACCAAAAAACTTATATCCGTTTTGTTCCGTCGAATGCGGCCAAGGACCACCCAGTCGATAAAGGCGAAGGAGCAAAAGTTTTTTGGTTCTCTTTTCAAAAAAGAACATCTCTTCCGGTTTACACCGGCACACCCTCAACCGACCCGACCACTACTCCGTTCCAGTTGCGCAACTCCTGCGCGCCCCATTTCGACAGCACCGCGTGCGGCCGCAGGAACCGCGTCAACACCATCGCGGCACATGCATCCGCCGCCCGTGCCGCCCCGTCATCCACCTTCAACGCGAAGCCGAGCCCAAGGTCAGGCAGCGCCCCCGCAACCACCCCCTCGGCACCGCCCTTCACAAACGCGGCCGCACCCAGCGCCGCCATCACTTCCGTATCAAACTGCCCCTCGCCGGCCACCATCAGCGGATTGGCCGCGACCGCGTCGCGCAGCCGCGACGCCGCGGCGGCGAACCCCTCCGGCAAATGCTGCCCGGCACCAAACCGCGCGAACCCGGTCGCCACTGCCCGCAACGGCGTCAGAAACGTGGGAATCGAGCACCCGTCGATGCCGCGATCCGCGTCCTCAAGCGCGGCCCCCGTCACCGCCGCCACCGCGCCGATCACATCGCGCATCGTTGGATGATCGGGCTGGATATAGCCGGACGGATCCCGCCCGGCCCCAACAGCCGCGCACACAAACCCGGCATGTTTGCCGGAACAATTATTATGCAGCGCGCTCGGCGTCCCACCGCTTGCCGCGAGCGCACGGGCTGCCGTGGCGCTGCTCGGCCAGTGCGCGCCGCACTCCAGACACGCTACGTCCCGGCCCGCCTTGTGCAGCATGGACAATGCCGTGTCGGCATGAACGCGGCTGCCGACATGGGACGCACAGGCGAGCGCCAGTTCCTGCGCGCTCAGACCAAAGCGGTCGGCCGCTCCATTGGCCACCAGCGGCAGAGCCTGCAACGCCTTGATCGCCGACCGCGGAAACGCCGACCGCTCCGGATCGCCCGCGGACAGCACGATATGTCCGTCGACGTCACAAATGAGAACGCTGCCCGCATGCTCGGACTCCACCTGTCCGCCCCGGCGTACCTTCGCAAGAATAGCACTTCCCATAAGTAATGGGTTCTAAGGGCTTGCCGCGAGCGTGGTCCAGGGGCAGAGCCCCTGGCCTTCCTTCCTGCGGTACGACCCATGCGTTACATCTCCACCAGAGGCCAAGCCCCGGAACAAGATTTCGCCGGCGTCCTGCTCGCCGGCCTCGCCGACGATGGCGGCCTCTATGTCCCCGCATCATGGCCGCATCTGTCCGCATCGGACCTGCGTGCGATGCGCGGCCTGCCCTACGCCGACATCGCCGCGCGAATCATGGCCTTGTTCACCGGCGACTCGATCGGCTTCGAATCCCTGGTGGCCCTGTGCCGTGACGCCTATGCCGGCTTCACCCACCCCGCGTCAGCCCCCCTGGTCCAGCTCGACAGCGACCTCTGGGCGCTGGAGCTGTTTCACGGCCCGACGCTCGCGTTCAAGGATTTCGCCCTGCAGTTGCTGGGCCGCCTGTTCGAGCATGTGCTGACCGAACGCGATCAGCGCCTGACCATCCTCGGCGCCACCTCCGGTGACACCGGCAGCGCCGCCATCGAGGCCTGCCGCGACCGCGCCCGCATCGACATCGCCATCCTGCATCCCGTGGGCCGCACCAGCGAAGTGCAGCGCCGGCAAATGACCACGGTGCTGTCCCCCAACGTGCTGAACTTGGCCGTCGAGGGCAATTTCGACACCTGCCAGGACCTGGTCAAAGCCGCCTTCGCCGACACCGCGTTCCGCGACGAGGTGCATCTCTCCGCTGTCAACTCGATCAACTGGGCCCGCATCGCCGCCCAGATCGCCTATTACGTCGCCGCCGCCCTCGCGCTCGGCGCGCCGGACCGCGAAGTCGCGTTCGCCGTACCCACCGGCAATTTCGGCAATGTGCTGGCGGCCTGGGCGGCGCGCCGCATCGGCGTGCCGATCGCCCGCCTCACCGTCGCCAGTAACCGAAACGATATCTTAACCCGTTTCCTGGCCTCCAACGACATGTCCATCCGGCCCGTCACGCCCAGCCTGTCCCCCAGCATGGATATCGGCGTGTCGAGCAATTTCGAACGCCTGCTATTCGAGCTGCTGGATCGGGACCCGGCGCGCACCGCCGACACCATGGCGAAGTTCCGCGCCACCGGCGCCATGCACGTGCCGGACGCCGCCTGGCACCGCGCCCGCGAACTCTTCCACGGCTTCGCCTGCGCTGACGACGCCACGCTGGCCGAGATCGTCGCCACCCGCGCCGCAACCGGCTATCTCGCCGATCCGCACACCGCCACCGCGCTGGCCGCGGTCCGCGCGGACCGTTGCCGCCACGTCCCCACCATCGTCGCGGCCACCGCCCACCCGGCCAAATTCCCCGACGCGATGCGCGCGGCGGTGGGCATCAGCCCCCCCCTGCCCGCGCACCTCGCAACCCTATATGAACGTCCCGAACGATTTTCTATGGTGCCACCGGACCTCGCCGCCATCGAGGCCCGCCTGCGCGCTTTCATAGCAAGGAACAGCCCATGAACGACGCCATCCGCGTGACGACCCTGCCCTCCGGCCTCACCGTGGTGACCGAGACCATGGACCGGGTCGAGACGGTTTCACTCGGCGCCTACGTCGCCAGCGGCACCCGCAACGAAACCGCCGAACAGAACGGCGTCAGCCATTTCCTCGAACACATGGCATTCAAGGGCACCGAGCGCCGCACCGCCGCCGACATCGCCGAGGCGGTGGAGAACGTGGGCGGCCACATCAACGCCTACACCGCGCGCGAACAGACCGCCTACTACGTCAAGCTGCTGAAGGACGACCTGGCCCTCGGCGCCGACATCATCGGCGACATCCTGACCCATTCCACCTTCGAGCCGGAGGAGCTGGAGCGCGAGCGCGGCGTCATCCTGCAGGAAATCGGCCAGGCCAACGACACGCCGGACGACATCATTTTCGATCATTTCCAGGAAGCCGCCTATCCTGGCCAGCCGATGGGCCGCCCGGTGCTCGGCACCGAGGACATCATCCGCCGCCTGTCGCGGCACGACATCTCCGGCTACATGAAGCAGCATTACACCGCCGGCAACGTGGTCGTCGCCGCCACCGGCGCGCTGGAGCACCATCAGGTCGTCGACCTCGTCGCCCAGCATTTCGCCGACCTGCCCGGCAAAATGCCGCCCGCCGTCGCCCCCGGCCGCTACCACGGCGGCGAATTCCGCGAAGGCCGCGACCTCGACCAGGTGCACCTGGTGCTCGGCTTCCCCGGCGTCAGCTACGCCGACCCCGACTACTACCCGGTCCTGCTGCTTTCCACGCTGCTCGGCGGCGGCATGTCGTCCCGCCTGTTTCAGGAAATCCGCGAAAAGCGCGGCCTGGTCTACAGCATCTACAGCTTCGCCGCCCCCTACATGGATAGCGGCCTGTTCGGCATCTACGCCGGCACCGGGGAGGACGAAGCCGCCGAACTCGTCCCCGTCACCTTGGAGGAACTCCAACGCGTCCAGCGCGACGTGCACGAGGACGAAGTCCGCCGCGCCCGCACCCAAACCCGCGCCTCCCTGGTCATGTCGCTCGAAAGCACCGGCAGCCGCTGCGAACAGCTCGCCCGCCAAATCCAAGTCTTCGGCCGCGTCGTCCCCCTCCATGAAACGCTCGCCAAGCTAGAATCCGTCACCGTGGAAGACGTCCGCCGCGCCGCCGCCCGCCTCTTCCGCGCCACCCCCACCCTCGCCGCCCTCGGCCCCACCGAACGCGTCCCCGGCCTGCCCCACATCACCGACAAGCTGGCGGCGTGAGAAAGGAAGGCCTTCTTTTTTGAAAAAAAGAAGCAAAAAACTTTTGCTGCTGCGCTCGCAGCACGTCGCGCATACCTGATCGAGCTTGTCGCCGCCTTGCAAATGACATGATGCGGCGCAAACTCACAAAGAAGCGAGCCTCGCGATGGCCGACCCGCCAGAAGACGCGCTCGCCCGCTTCTGGCTGACCATCCGGCAGCAACCGTAGGGCGCATAAGCGTAGCGCCATGCGCCGTCGCAACGAGCGAACGGCAATATGGCCACCGCGGCAACGACGATATGGATGACCCACGAGCGTAGCCCGCCCCAAATCCTAAGGTAACATACGCGAATGCTGGATGTGCTCACCGACCTGCTGACCAGAGCCCGCGCCGCCGGCGCCGACTCGGCCGACGCCATCCTCTATGCCTCCACATCGGTCAGCGTCGAACGCCGCCTCGGCCAGATGGAAAACCTCGAACGCTCCGAATCGCGCGACCTCGGCCTGCGCGTGTTCCTCGGCACGCGCGCCGCCATCGTCTCCGCCAGCAGCGTCGACCCCGCCCGCTTCCGCGATCTCGCCGAACGCGCCGTCGCCATGGCGCGCGTGGTGCCGGAAGACCCCTACGCCGCGCTGTCCGAACAGGCCGCCCCACCAGACGATCCCGCCGCGCTCGACCTGCTCGACGCGCAGGAACCGCCAATCGAAGCCCTGATCGCCCGCGCCGAAGCCGCCGAACAGGCAGCGCTGGCCGTCCGCGGCGTTACCAACTCCGAGGGCGGCAGCGCCGGCTACAGCCGCACCGACATCTATCTCGCCACCTCGGCAGGCTTCGCCGGCGCGTTCGGCCGCACCGGCCACTCGGTCTCCGCTTCCGTCATCGCCGGCACCGGCACCGACATGCAGCGCGACTACGACTACCACGGCACCGTCCACCTGGCCGACCTCGACGCACCCGAGGCGATCGGCCACAGCGCCGGCGAGCGCGCGGTCGCCCGCCTCAACCCGTCGCGGCCCAAGACCGCGAAAATGCCCGTGATCTTCGACCCGCGCGTCGCCGGCAGCCTGATCGGCCATTTGTCGGGCGCGATCAACGGCGCCGCCGTCGCCCGTGGTACCTCGTTCCTGAAAGACAAACTCGGCGAACGTATCTTCGCCCCCGGCATCAACATCCATGATGATCCGCGGCGCCCCCGTGGCGGCCGCAGCCACACGTTCGACGGCGAAGGCGTGCCGACCCAGGCGCGTGCCATCGTGGCCGACGGTATCCTGCAAAGCTTCTTCCTCGACAGCCGCAGCGCGCGCCAGTTGGGCTTCGCGGCTTCCACCGGCCATGCCAGCCGCGGCACCGGCGGTCCGCCCGGCCCGTCGGCCACCAACCTCTACCTCGCGGCCGGCACCCTATCTCCGGCAGCGCTGATGGACGACATCACCGAGGGACTCTACATCACCGAAATGATCGGCTCCGGGATCAACCAGATCACCGGCGACTACAGCCGCGGCGCCGCCGGCTTCATGATCAGGAACGGCGCGTTGGCGGAGCCGGTGGCGGAAATCACCATCGCCGGCAACCTGAACGACATGTTCATGCACCTGACACCAGCAAACGACCTGCGCTTTCGGCGCGGCACGGATGCGCCAACGGTGCGGGTAGACGGAATGACGTTGGCGGGTGCGTAGGGTGGGCTGCTGTGCAGCCCACCAAATCCACCCCGCGCATTGATGCTATTGTAAAATAATCTCAACCCGCCGATTCTGCGGCTCCCGCACACCTTTCGCCGTCGGCACCAGCGGATTGCTCTCGCCCAGCCCCTGCAGCTCAATTTCGTCGTCCGGCACGCCGTCCTTGATCAGCTCGGCCGCCACGCTCTCGGCCCGCCGCACCGAAAGCCGCCGGTTATATTCGGCGCTGCCGGACAGATCGGTATACCCGTTCACCTCGATGCGGGTCGTCTGCACCTGCGTCGACGCGGTTGCCGCCTGCGCCACGATCTGGCGCGCACGCGCGGTCAGGTCGGCGCGGTCCCAATCGAAAAACACCAGGTAGGTGCGCACCGCGGTAGGCGCCGGAATTTCGGTGCTGGGCGGCGCAGAAGCCGGCGGTTCAACCGCGGCACGCGGATTCCACAGCGCATAGCGAAGCCCGAGCATGATCGTGTGGTCGAAGTCACCGCTGTAATGCAGATTCCCCGTCGCCACGACGTCGCCGGCGGAATCAAACACGTTCGTCTTGAATCCAGGCTGGCCGTCCAGCAGCCCGACGAACCGGTATTCCGCGGTCAGCGCCACGCCGGGCAGAAAACTCACCGGGTAGCTGACGCCCAAAATACCCTGATAGGCGAAATCGCCGCCTGTCTCATTGCCCGGGGCATGCGGGAATGCGAAGCCGACCGGCGATATATTGAACCCGTCATGCTCGACCCGCACGCCGCCGACACCAACGCCGACATATGGCGTCACCGGCAGCCCAAGCCCGATATCGTACATCAGGTTGACCATGCCGCCATATTTCACTTCGCTGCCGCCGCCGCGCGCCGGCACGCCATAGCCGCTGACCCCGCTCACCTGGTTGGTCAGATACGGCACTTCCAGATCAAGCCGCAGCCCGTTGCCAAACCCCCAGCCGAAGCTCACCTCTGCCGCGGCGCCGACATTGTACTGCACCGACTTGCCGCCGGGCACACCCAGGTTCGGCGCTGCCTGCAAGGTGGTGCTCTGCTGCAACCCGACGCCGCCACCCAGGCTGACATAGGCGCCGGACAATGGCGCGCCCGGCGCATTCACGGGAACCGAAGCGGTCTGTGCGCGCGCCGCACTGCCCATGGCGGTGACAAACCCCAGCCCCAACGTCACTCGACCAACCCAACGCACGCGGTCATCTCCTCGGCGTGGCCGGCCAACGGAGCCGAACCACGATATGCACTCTGTGCCGACAGAGCCTATTCACAGCGTCAAGGCAAGACTCGGCCGGCTTTCGTATCAAGCTTAGTGGGATGATGTTGTTGAAAGGTAACGCCGAGATGCCATCAATTGTGGGTGTCCACGCGCCGTGGTAGCGGCGCCACGGTGCTGAAACATGTGCTGAACAGCCAGGCCGCGCAGCGCGCCGCCGCCGCGATTCTGGGACTTTATCTCGATGCCACGCTCGCCACCACGCGCTGGACGCTGGACGGCGAGGCCAACCTGGCGCCCTTCATCCCCGATACCCCCGTGATCGCCGCGTGCTGGCACGAATGCCTGCCGCTGATGCCGGCCGTGTGGCGCCATGTGCGGCGGCGCAACAAAAGCCGGCGCGCCGTGATGCTGGTCAGCCGCCACCGCGACGGTAAATTCATCGCCGCGATCATGGCGCGTTTCCAGTTGAGCGCGGTGCATGGCTCGACCGGTAGCAGGCTGAAGGATCGCGGCGGCGCGGCCGGCCTGCGCGGCATGCTCGCGGCGCTCGACGCCGGGGACGCGGTGGTGCTGACCCCGGACGGGCCCCGCGGCCCGGCCCGGCAGGCCGCGCAGGGCGTATCGCATCTCGCGGCACTCAGCGGCGCCCCGGTGCTGCCGATGGCCGCCCGCATGCGGCATCGTCTCCTGCTGCGCAGTTGGGACCGGATGCTGGTGCCGTTGCCTTTCGGGCGCGGCGTGCTGGTCTGCCTGCCGGCCATTGCCGTCGCCCCCTCCGGCGCGCGCGACGCGCATAGCCGCATCGAGGCCGCACTCACTGCCGCTTCGACGCGTGCAGAGGCACTGCTCGCGTGAAAGCAAAAGAAGACGTGTTCTTTTTTGAAAAAAAGAAGCAAAAAACTTTTGTCTGTTTGGCTCCGCGCAGGGCGACGCAGAGGACAACAGAGGCAACAAGAGCGCAGGAGCAAAAGTTTTTTGGTTCTTTTTTTCAAAAAAGAACACTTCCTTCCTTTTCCGCAGGCGCCCACCAATGACCCGCGCCGCCCGCGCCTGGTCAATGGCAACCACCGCCGCTTCCCCGGCGCTGCGCGTGCTGCTGCGCCGGCGCGCCGCCGCCGGCAAGGAGGTCGCCGCGCGGCTGAACGAGCGCTTCGGAATCGAGTCCGCGCCGCGTCCCGCCGGCAAACTCCTTTGGCTGCACGCCGCCAGCGTGGGCGAGGCGGTCTCCGCGCTGCCGATCGTCGCCGCCCTGCCGTCAGGTGTCACCACCTTGTTCACCACCGGCACGGTCACCAGCGCGCGCCTGTTGGCGCAGCGCCTGCCCGAGCAGGGCATCGACCACCGTGTGCTGCACCGCTTCGTGCCGCTGGACGTGCCATCGTGGGCGGCGCGCTTCCTCGACCATTGGCGCCCCGACGCCGCCGCGTTCCTGGAAAGCGAACTCTGGCCCAACCTGCTCGCCGCCTGCCGGGCGCGGCTGATGCCGACCGCGCTGCTGAACGCGCGCATGTCGATCCGCACCGCCGCGCGCTGGTGCAACTTGCCTGGGTTCGCCGCCGAATTGCTCGGCGGTTTCGCCTGGGTCGAGGCGCAGTCCGAAGCCGACGCACAGCGGCTGCGCTCGCTCGGGGCCCCGGACGTCACGGCGCCCGGCAACCTGAAATTCGCCACCCCCGCGCTCACCGCCGACCCTCACGAACACGCGCGCCTGCATGCGCTGCTTGGCGACGCGCCGCGCTGGCTCGCCGCCAGCACCCACCCCGGCGACGAGGCAATGGTCGCCGCCGTCCACGCCCGACTCGCCAGCACCCACAAGGGCCTGATCACCGCCATTGTGCCGCGCCACCCGGAACGAGGCGCCGCCATCGCGGCCGAGCTCTCGGGTGCCCCCCGCCGCGCGCTGGGCCAGGATCCGGCGTCCGGCCTGTGGATCGCCGACACGCTGGGCGAGCTCGGCCTGTTCTACCGGCTGTTTCCCACCGTCTTCATGGGCAAGAGTTTTGCGAACATCGGCAACGGCGGCGGCCAAAACCCCTTGGAGCCGGCGCGGCTCGGCTGTGCGGTCGCCACCGGCCCCGCCAGCCAAAATTTCGCCGACGCGGTTGCCATCTTGCGCGACGCAGGCGGGCTGACCGAAGTGGCGGACCAGGATGCGCTCACCGCGTGGGCGGATAAAATGCTGCGCGACCCGGCCGCGCGCGCGCAGGCTGGCGCGGCGGCCCAGGCGGTCGCCACAGCACACGAGAAGCTCCCGGCGCGCACCGCGGCACGCCTGGTCGCGTTAATGGGATGAGGCCGCCGCGCTTCTGGCAGACCGGCGGCTGGCCGGCAGACCTCCTCGCGCCCCTCGGCGCCGTCACCGCCGCGATCACGGCGCGCCGCGTCGCCCGTCCCGGCTGGCGTGCGCCGGTGCCGGTACTGTGCGTCGGCAACGCCACCGTGGGCGGCACCGGCAAGACGCCGGTGGTCATCGATCTCGCCCGGCGACTGCGGGCACGTGGCATTGATGCGCACATCCTCACGCGCGGCTATGGCGGCGCCACGCGCCGCACGCTCCGCGTGGACCCGATCTGCCATGATGCCGTTGCGGTCGGCGACGAGGCACTATTGCTGGCGTCGGTCGCGCCCTGCTGGGTGGGCGCCGACCGCGCCGCATCCGCCCGCGCGGCGGTCGCCGCCGGCGCTGCGGCGCTGCTGCTCGATGACGGGCTGCAAAACCCGCTTTTGACCAAGGATGTCAGCGTGCTGGTGATCGATGGCGGGGCCGGCTTCGGCAACGGCAAGCTGCTGCCGGCAGGCCCGCTGCGCGAGCCGGCCGCCGCCGCTGCGTCCCGCTGCCACGCCGCCATCATCATCGGCGCGGACCGTGCCGATGCGACCGCCGCATTGCCGCCGGGCTTGCCGGTGCTGCACGCGCGCCTGACACCGGGGTCATCCATGCACGCCCTGGCCGGCGCCCGCGCCTATGGGTTTGCCGGCATCGGCCGCCCCGAAAAATTCTTCGCGACCCTGCGCGAAGCCGGCATCGCGCTCGCCGGCACACGCGCGTTCCCCGACCATCATCCCTACCGTGCCAGCGACCTTGCGGCGCTGCGGCGTGACGCGGCCGCAGCGGACGCGGCGCTCGTCACCACCGAAAAGGACTATGTGCGCCTACCCGCATCGGCGCGCGCGGGCATCCGCGCTCTGGCCGCCGATTTCGCCTGGGACCAGCCGGCCGCGATCGACTCCCTGCTCCGCGAGCTATTGCCATGAGCTTCGCCGATCATATCGAGGCGCGCGCGGCCGGCGCGCTGCTACGGCTCCTGGGCGCGCTGCCGCCCGCGGCAGCGTCAAATCTCGGCGGCTGCATCGCGCGTATCGTGGGCCCATGGCTGCCCGCGTCCGCGGTGGCGCATGCCAATTTGCGCGCCGCCATGCCGGCGCTGACAGCGGCCGAACGCACCCGCATCGTTCGCGGCGTCTGGGACAATCTCGGCCGCACGGTGGCCGAGCTGCCACACCTGGGCGCGCTGCAACGCGACACCCCATCCGGCCCCGGCTTCACCGTGCGCAACGAAGCCGTTCTGGTGCGCCTCGCCGCACAAGGCGGACCCGCCATATTCTGCTCCGCCCATATCGGCAATTGGGAATTCCTGCAGGCCGGCGCCGCAGCCTGCGGCACGCCCTTTGCCGGCTTCTACCGTGCCGCCAGCAACCAGCGCACCGATCGCGTCATTCAGGATGTCCGCGCCCGCGCGGTCGGCAAATCATTGCCCTTATTTAACAAGGGCGCCGCCGGCGCGCGCGCCGCCATGCGCCACCTCGGCGCCGGCGGCCGCCTCGGCGTTCTCGTGGATCAGAAAATGAACGACGGCATCGCCGCGCGATTCTTCGGCCTGCCCGCAATGACCGCACCCGCCGCCGCCGCGCTCGCGCTGCGCTACCGCTGCCCCGTCATCTGCGGCCATGTCGAGCGGCTAGGCCCCGCACGCCTGTGCCTGGTAGCGGAGGACCCGCTGGACCTACCCGACAGCGGCAACCGGCAAGCCGATATCGCAACGCTCACCCAACAGATCAACGACGTGCTGGAAGGCTGGATCCGCGCCCGACCCGAAACCTGGCTGTGGCTGCACCGCCGCTGGCCAAAGGACGTGGTGCCAGCGCGGCCAAGGCGCAAACCTTCGTAGCCCGGATGTAATCCGGGTCTTCGCCGGGCGTCTCGACATCATGTTTATTATGATTTGATAATTTGCTCACCAAGCAAGGCGCCGCGCAACGTCTCCCAACTTACCTGATCGGGCGTGCAGATCAGACCACCCATCGTCTCCCCCGGCACATAGCGCGACCCGTCGAACTTCGCCGCATACCCGCCAGCCTCGCCATGCAACAGCACGCCCGGCAAATGATCCCAAGGCATCAGCCGGTTGAACAATACGAAATGAGCGTGGCCGGCAATCAGCGTGCGATATTCATGCGCCGCGCACCGATTGTCCCACACGCTGGCCAGACGCGGCAACGTCGCCAGCACGTCGGCGCGCGACCGCGGCGGCAGGAACCGCCAGGATGCGGTGCCCGTCATCTGCGCGAGTGGCACCGCCGGCGCCACGCGCAGCGGCGCCGTGCTGCCGTCGGCGGCGTGTTCGGTGGCGCCATGGCCGCGCCGCGCGGCCGAATAGCTGTCCGTGATCGGGTCCAGAATGATCGCGGCAATCGTTTCGCCGGCCTCGACCACCGCCGCCATCACGCCGAACAGCGGCAACCCGGCGGCATAGTTGGCGGTGCCGTCGATCGGATCCAGCACGATCGCGAACGGCGCGCCGGCGAGCCGCGGGATCAACGTCGCGTCGCCCGCCGCCGCCTCCTCGCCGACCACGAGCACGCCCGGAAACGCCCGCTCCAGCGCCGCCGTCATCCGCGCCTCGGCCGCCTCATCCGCGTCGGTAACAAGATCCTGCGCGCTGGTTTTCGTGCGGATCGCGCCAGGCCGCAGCCGGCGAAACCGCGGCAGGATTTCAGTGCGTGCTGCATCGCGCATGATGCCCGCGAGCACTGAGATATCTTCTTCGGTGAAGGACATTAAGCAAGGCCTTCTTTTTTGAAAAAAAGAAGCAAAAAACTTTTGCTCCTACGCTGTCAGCACCTGACGTGTATTTCTTCAGCTTGCGCGGAGCCAAACAGATAAAAGTTCTATGGTTCTTTCTTCAAAAAAGAACACCTTCCTAACACTGAAAACCCTCCCGCTCGAACCGCGCGCGGTCGGCCGGCAGCAGCCGCACCGTCACATCGGTTGCCACCTCGCTTTCGGCGCGGGCGGTCACTTCGCCATGCGCATAAAGCCAGGCCAGGCGCGCCCCTTCCGCATGCGGAATGGCGTAGTTGGTCTCCTCCATGCCGGCCGCGATGCGCGCGTCGAGCGTCGCCAGCAAGGTCGCGAAACCATCGCCGGTCAGCGCCGAGACGGCAATCGAACCGGGCCGCAAATCTACCTCGCCCACGCCACCGACCAGATCGGCCTTGTTCAAAATTTCGATCGTGCGATCCGAAAAACCGGGGTCAAGAGTGCCGTCATGCGCCATGGCGGACAGCACGGACAGCACATCCGCGCGCTGCGCGTCGGTATCCGGGTGGGCAATGTCGCGGATATGCAGGATCAGGTCGGCCTGCGCCACCTCCTCCAGCGTGGCGCGGAACGCGGCGACCAGTTGCGTCGGCAGCTCGCTGATGAAGCCCACTGTATCGGACAGAATGACGCGCCGGCCGGACGGCAAGGTCAGGCCGCGCATGGTGGGATCGAGCGTCGCGAACAACTGGTCCCGCGCCGTCACCGCGGCACCGGTCAGCGCGTTGAACAACGTCGATTTTCCGGCGTTGGTGTAGCCGACCAGCGCGACGATCGGGAACGGCACCCGGCGCCGTGCGTCACGGTGAAGCGAGCGCGTCCGGCGCACCTGCTCCAGCTCGCGCTTAAGCCGCACGATCCGATCGGTGATCAGCCGCCGATCCGCCTCGATCTGGGTTTCGCCGGGACCGCCCAGGAAGCCGAAGCCGCCCCGCTGCCGTTCAAGATGGGTCCAGGACCGCACCAGGCGCGACCGCTGATAGTCCAGATGTGCCAATTCAACCTGCAGCGTGCCTTCGCGGGTGGCCGCGCGTTCGCCGAAAATATCCAGGATCAACCCGGTCCGGTCGATCACCTTGACGCCCCACGCCCGCTCCAGATTGCGCTGCTGCACCGGGCTCAGCGCCGCATCGACGATGCACAGGGTCACGTCCGCGTCGGTCAAAAACTGTTTCTCGGTCTCCATCTGGCCGGACCCGAGCAGTGTCGCCGGCCGCCGCGCGCGCAGCGGCAGAATAGATTGATGTACCACATCCAGCCCGATCGACGCGGCAAGGCCGACCGCCTCGGCCATGCGCGCCGACGCAGCCCGGTCGGCATCCGCCTTGTCCGGCTTTTCGAACGGCAGGATGACAGCGGCGCGGGTATACGTGCCCGCGCCGCCGGAACCATCAGTCGGTGTCGGCAGAGACAGTCTCCCGCACGCCGGCCTCGGCCTTGCTGGCGTCGAACAGAACAATCGGCGCGCCCGGCATCACGGTGCTGATGGCGTGCTTATAGACGAGCTGGGTATGCCCGTCGCGCCGCAGCAACACGGAGAAATTATCGAACCAGGTAATGATGCCCTGGAGCTTCACGCCGTTGACGAGAAAGACGGTGACGGGCGTTTTTGCCTTGCGAACGGTGTTGAGAAACACGTCCTGCACGTTCTGGGATTTCTCGTTAGCCACGAGGATTTTCCTTTGTTAGCCGGGGGTAAAAAGCCGGCGGGTGAGTTTGGGTCAGGTTGGTTTTTGGTAGCCCGCGGTTTCTCCGCAAGGACAACTTAGCGCAGCTTAGCGGCGGCACAAGACAAGAAAATTCGCGTGCCGCGCGCATATTGATACGTTAGTTGCATGGTTTTGGATGCACGGCCGCGCGATAAGAAGATAAGGGAGCCCCTCACTTTTGAAAAAAGAAGTAAAAACGTTTGTCTGTTTGGCGCCGCTGAAGCTTGCCCGCGTTCACGTCCGGCGATGAAGGCGCAGGCGCAAAAGTTTTTTGCTTCTTTTTTTCAAAACAGAAGTTCTTTCTTCCGTACGCCGCCTTACGGGGCATTGCGCCGCCCGGTAACATGTTCCGACATCAGCGCAAACAAGCGCTCCGCCACCGGCCCTGGCGCGCCGTCGCCCACCGGCGCACCGTCCAGCCGGGTGATCGGCTTCACGAACGTCGTCGCCGCGGTGATGAAAATCTCCCGCGCGCCGCGCAGCTCCAGCAGCGAAAAAGCCCGCTGCGAAACCGGCACGCCGGTTTCGCCCAGGCGCTCCAGCAGGGCCGCGCGCGTGCAGCCGGGCAGAATTTCCGGCCCCAGCGGCCGGGTGCGCAGCGTGCCGTCCGCATCCACAATAAACACCGAAGTAGACGCGCCTTCGGTTACCATGTCCTCACGGTCGTAGAAGATCGCCTCCAGCGCATCGGCCTGGCGCGCGGCCTCGCGCGCCAGCACGTTCGGCAGCAGCCCGACTGACTTGATGTCGCAGCGGTCCCAGCGCTGATCCGGCATGGTAATCGCGGTGGCCTGCCATTCGGCCAGCGAGGCCGGAAACGGCGCCGCCCGCCGCATCGTGACAACCAGCGTGGTCGCCGTGCCCGGCGGCGGAAACGCGTGCGATCGCGGCGCGCTGCCACGGGTGATCTGGATATAGAGCAGGCCGCTCGCCATCCGATTGCGCCGGGCGACTTCGGCGAGGATCGCCAGCAACGCCGCCCGCGTCACCGGCGGCCGGATCGAGAGCTCACGCAGGCTGCGGTCGAGCCGCGCCAGATGCAGCTCCATGTCGACCATCCGCCCCTGATGCCGATAGATGACCTCGTAGACGCCATCGGCGAACTGAAAACCGCGATCCTCGATATGGACCGCGGCGTCGGCGAGGGGGCGATAAGTGCCGTTGACATAAGCGATGCGCGACATGGGGCGGTCTACCGGATGAGCTAAAGCTCCCGTGTCGCCCTAATGGCCGCGTGTGGGAAGAGGCGACCGCCGATTGTTTCGGCATGACAGCTACATGCCGGGGGCCGGCACCGGCCGGCCCCCGCGCCGTAGAATTTACGCGTAACGCCGGCCGAAAATGGCGTGGTAAAGCGCCAGCACGACGATCGAACCGATCACCGCGACCACCAGACTATACACGTTGAAACCGGTCACACCGACCGCACCGACCACATTGAAAATGTAACCACCAACCACGGCGCCGACGATGCCGAGTGCGATATCGAGCAAAAATCCCTCGCCGCTGCGATTGACGATTTTGCTGCCGATGAAACCGGCGATCAGCCCCAGAACGATCCACGCAAGAATAGACATCACGATATCTCCCCAAAGCCAGGTTGAAGCGCATGAACGCTGGAAGCTTCAACGCCGCCCCGCCGGCCTGGTTTCGCGTTCACGCCAAAGTTTTCTCGTGTGAGGCCACCAGAAGAAGGAAGGTCTTCTTTTTGTCAAAAAAGAAGACCTTCCTTTTTCTCAGGCGGCATCGCTCCGCCGCTCCATGCGCTTGCGCTCATGCGGATCAAGATACCGCTTGCGCAACCGAATGGCGCCCGGCGTCACCTCCACCAGCTCGTCATCCTCGATATACGCAATCGCTTGTTCCAGGCTCATGCGGCGCGGCGGCACCAGCAGCATCGCATCGTCCTTGCCGGCGGCGCGAATGTTGGTGAGTTTCTTCTCCTTGATCGGATTGACGTCCAGATCGGAATCGCGGCTGTGCTCGCCCAGGATCATGCCGACATAAACCGCCTCGCCCGGTTCGACGAACAGCGTGCCGCGCTCCTGCAGATAGAATAGCGCGTAATGAATCGCCGTGCCGTTCTCCGAGCTGATCAGCGAGCCGGCGCGGCGACCCTCGATCGTGCCGCCCCACGGCTCGTAGCCGGAGAACAGCCGGTTCATGATGCCGGTGCCGCGCGTGTCGGTCAGGAACTCGCCATGATAGCCGATCAGGCCGCGGCTCGGGATATGAAACGTCAGCCGCACCTTGCCGCCGCCGGACGGCCGCATGTCCTGCATCACGCCCTTGCGGCGGCTGAGCTTCTCCACCACCACGCCGGCATAAGGCTCATCGACATCGACCAGCACTTCCTCGAACGGCTCTTCCTTGTCGCCGGTCTCGGGGTTGTCGCGTGTCAGCACGCGCGGCCGCCCGATCGTCAGTTCGAAGCCCTCGCGGCGCATGGTTTCGATCAGCACCCCGAGCTGCAATTCGCCGCGGCCCGCCACCTCGAACGCCTCGCTCTCCTGGCTTTCGGTGATCTTGATCGCGACATTGCCTTCCACTTCGCGCAGCAGCCGGTCGCGGATCTGCCGGCTCGTGACCTTCTTGCCCTCGCGGCCCCCCAGCGGCCCGTCATTGACACGGAACGTCATCGCCAGCGTCGGCGGATCGACCGGCGTCGCCGGCAGCGCGCCCGGCAAATCGGGGGCGCCGATCGTGTCCGGAATGGTGCCTTCGGACAGCCCGGCCACCGCGATGATATCGCCCGCCTCCGCCTCCTCCACCACAACGCGGTCGAGCCCGCGGAACGAGAGCAACTTGGTCAGGCGCCCGGTCTCCACCACGGTGCCGTCGGCGCGCAGCACTTTCACCGGCATGTTCAGCCGGGCGCGGCCCTGCTCGACGCGGCCGGTCAGCACGCGGCCGAGGAAATTGTCATAATCGAGAATGGACGCGACCATGCCGAACGGTGCCTCCTTATCCAGCACCGGCGCCTGCACGTGGCGCAGCACCAGATCGAACATCGGGGCGAGGTCCTTACGCGGCCCCTCCAGCTCGATATCGGCCCAGCCCTGCCGGCCGGACGCGTACAACATCGGGAAATCGAGCTGCTCGTCGGTGGCATCCAGCGCGGCAAACAAGTCGAAAACCTCGTTATGCACTTCGTCCGCACGCGCATCCTGGCGATCGATCTTGTTGACCACGACGATCGGCTTCAGCCCGCGCGCCAGCGCCTTGCTGACGACGAACTTGGTCTGCGGCAGCACGCCCTCAGCGGCGTCCACCAGCACGATCGCGCCATCCACCATGTTCAGGATGCGCTCGACCTCGCCGCCGAAATCGGCATGGCCGGGGGTATCGACGATGTTGATGCGCGTATCTTTCCACACCACGCTGGTGCATTTCGCCAGGATGGTGATGCCGCGCTCCCGCTCCAGCACATTGCTGTCCATGGCGCGCTCGGCCACCACCTGGTGCTCGCGGAACGAGCCCGATTGCTTGAGCAACTGGTCGACCAGCGTCGTCTTGCCGTGGTCGACATGGGCGATAATGGCGATGTTGCGGATGTCCATGGGGTGTACTCTGTCTTCCGGCCGTGGGGGGCGCATACGAAAAGGGCCTGACCTGGGTCAGACCCTTTGCTGCGGCGTTCTATCGGGGGACATAGGCCAGGACGGCGCGTTTTACGAGAGCAAAAGGCTAAGTGAGACCTGTATCGGCAGATACGCCGACACAGGCCCCACCAGCCACCGGTCTGCCTACTTCGCGGCCAGCGCCATCTGAATGGCGCTATCCGCACCCTTCGTATCGCCACTGGCCAGCGCCTTGCGCGCATTGGCCACCTGCTGCACCGCCGCGTTCTGATCCGGCTGGTTTGCCGCATCAACCGGCGTGCTGCGATCGAGCAGCCGTGTCTCGGCCATCTCCAGCGCCTGCTGGGCGGTGCCGGTATGGTGTGCGGCCAACGCGGCCTGCGCGGCCTGCAGATACGCGTCGGCCGTCGCACCATCGCTGACCTTCGGCGCCGGCAAATGCGGCGCAATGGCCGAGCGCGTATCCGCGGAGTCGATGTTGCTGGCCCGGCTGGAGGCCGGCCCGCTCTCGCCGGTGCCGGGCTCGTGCGCCCAATGGCCGGAATCCGCGGCGCCCTTGTCGGTTTTCTCGGCGACACGGCGCACATGGTGGCGCGGTTTCGCCGCCGGCTTGGCTTCGGCCGGCTGATCGGCGGTGGCATTGCTCTGATCCGACGGCGCCGCGCCGGATGGGTCAGACTGTGAAGCCGCCGGGGCGGCCGGTGCCGATGTCTCGCTCGGGTTGGTCGTGCCGGGCGCCGCATTGCCGGCGGGGCTCGGGGCAGTCGCGGTCGGGGCGGCCGCGCTCTGGGCGTTCGCGGGGGCCAGGCTGCCAGTGGCGAAGCTCAGGGCCAGCGCCGCGACGCTACTGAGAAGAACAGTGCGCATGGTGCGAATATCTCCAATTCTGGCGCGCGCAAAGAGCGGCGCCGTGCGGGGTGGGAACGCCATGGGGGGGACAAGGTTGCAGGTTGGCGCCCCCGCGCCGTGCCATCAGCCCTGCAAGGAAGGCAGCACTTATTTTTTGAAAACAAGAAGAAAAAAACTTTTGCTCTTGCGCCGTAGCGGCCGGCGCGGAACCAAATGGGGCCATGCCCGCGGCCGGGTCTGATCTGACGTCAGTTTTTATCAAAAAGGTCACAAATCAAGGGACGGCACTGGAAGGAGCGGACGATCCCACAGCCAAGCATTTGAAAATGCTTTCTCTTTATGCTCTTCGTGGCGTTCCCTTCCTTGATGTGCTTCGTGTTGAAAGCTTCCGCGCTTCGCCACTTCAGCTGGGCGGCCTGGCGAAGTCGGTGCCAACAGTTTCTGCACCAGAGCGAAGGCCTTGGTTCCGTTTTTCAAAAAATACCATACCTGCTTCGGGGAACCGCCTATGTCCGATCTGATTGACCTTGCGGCGATCTACGCCAAGAGCAGCGCCGGTGCCACGATCGACGCGCTGGACGCGGACCTGATCGGCCTGCTCCCGGTAAAAACACGCATTCGTGAAATTGCCGCGCTGCTGCTGGTGGAGAGCGCCCGCCGCGAGACCGGCCTGCAGGCGAAACCACCGTCGTTGCATATGTGTTTCACCGGCAATCCCGGCACCGGCAAGACCACGGTGGCGCAGCGTATGGCCGATATTCTGCACCAGCTCGGCTATATCCGCCGCAACCATGTGGTGACGGTGTCGCGCGACGACCTGGTCGGCCAATATATCGGCCACACCGCGCCGAAAACCAAAGACATCCTCAAGAAGGCACTCGGCGGCGTGCTCTTCATCGACGAAGCCTATTACTTATACAGGCCCGAGAATGAACGCGATTACGGTCAGGAAGCGATCGAAATCCTGTTGCACGTGATGGAAGACCGGCGCGACGACCTGGTCGTGATTCTGGCCGGCTACAAGGAACGCATGGATATCTTCTTCCGCAGCAATCCGGGCATGGCCTCGCGCGTCGCGCACCATATCGACTTCCCCGATTATACCGAGGACGAGTTGATCGCAATTTCGCAAATCATGCTCCAGAAAATGCAATACCGGCTGGCGGAGGACGCGGTGCCGGTGCTGCGCGACTACATCGCCCGCCGCATGCAGCAGCCAAGATTCTCCAACGCGCGCTCGATCCGCAACGCGCTGGACCGCGCGCGGCTGCGCCAGGCCAACCGGCTCTTTGCCGGCCGGGCAACACCAATTGCCCGTAGCGCGCTTGAAATAATCGAGGCAGACGATATACGTCAAAGCCGCGTATTCACACAGTAGGGCCGCCAGAGCCCCCCGGGGAACGCCTCAAGGGAGGGGGCCAGCATGGCATACCGTCGTACTACCTATAGCAAGTTCGTCATCGAGGATCTGCGCCGCCAGGGCAGCGAGCACGACCCGGAACTGGCGGCGCTGCTGAACGAAATGCAGCGCGCCGGCAAGCTGATCGCCGCCGCGGTGTCGCGCGGCGCGCTCGATGCCGCCGGCGCGCTGGTGACGACCTCCGTGCAAGTCGAGGGGGCGCCGCCGGAGAAGCTGGACCAGGTGGCCAACCACATCCTGATCGGCGCCACCGAGTGGGGCGGCCAGCTGTGCGGCATTCTGTCCGGCGCGCTGGACGCGCCCTACGAAATCCCACAGGAATATCCGCGCGGCCGCTATCTGCTGGTGCTCGACCCGATGGAAGGCGCCGGCAACCTCGATGTCGGGCTGCCCGTCGGCACGTTCTTTTCGGTGCTGCGCGCGCCGGACGGTGTCACCGACGCGAAAGCCGAGCATTTCCTGCAGCCCGGCCGCCGCCAGGTCGCCGCTGGCTATATCCTGTTCGGCCCCACCGGCATGATGGTGATCACCACCGGCGCCGGCGTGCATGGCTTCACGCTGGACCGCGAGGCCGGCGCCTACACGCTGACGCATCCAAACATGCGCATCCCCGACGAGACATGTGATTTTGCCATCGACACCGCCAACGAGCCGCATTGGGAAGATCCGATCCGGCGCTATGTCGCCGAGTGCACGCAAGGCGCCGCGGGCCCGCGCGGCACGCCCTATACGATGCGCTGGGTGGACAGCCTTGTTGCCGCCCTGCACCGTATTCTCGTGCGCGGCGGCGTGTGCCTGATCCCGCGCGACACCCGCGCGCACGGCAAAGGCGGCCACACGCATCTGCTCTATGAGGCCAATCCGCTGGCAATGCTCGTGGAGCAGGCCGGCGGCGTGGCGTCCACCGGCCGCGCCGCGATACTGGACGTGGTGCCCGACCACATCCACCAGCGCATCCCGCTGGTATTCGGCTGCAAACGCGACGTGCAACTGGTGGAACGCTACCACGCCATGCATGACGGCGGCGAGGCTTTGGTCTTCGACGCCCCCCTGTTCAAGAAACGCTCTATTTTCCGGACCGCCTGAATCATGTCAGCCAAACATCCCATTGTTGCCATTACCGGCTCATCCGGCGCCGGCACCACGACCGTCATGTGGACGTTCCAGCAGATCTTCCGCCGCGAGGGCGTGAAATCCGCGGTGATCGAAGGCGACGCCTACCACAAATACGACCGGGCCGAGATGCGCAAGAAAATGCGCGAGGAACACGACGCCGGCAACCAGCATTTTTCTCATTTTGGCCCCGAAAGTAATCTGTTCGAGGAGCTGGAACAGACCTTCAAGAGCTATGGCGCGACCGGCACCGGCAAGACCCGCAAATACCTGCATGATGAGGAGGAAGCGGCGCCGTACAAGCAGCCGCCCGGCACCTTCACGCCGTGGGAGGATATTCCGCCCGGTACCGACCTGCTGTTCTATGAGGGGCTGCATGGCGGCGTGCGGACCGACCGCGTCAATGTCGCCGGCCATGTCGATTTGCTGGTCGGCGTGGCGCCGACGGTCAATCTGGAATGGATCCAGAAACTACACCGCGACAAACGGTCGCGCGGCCACAGCCATGAGGCGGTGGTCGATACGATCATGCGCCGCATGCCGGATTACGTGAATTATATCTGCCCGCAATTCAGCCACAGCCATGTGAATTTCCAGCGCGTGCCGACCGTGGACACGTCCAACCCATTCACCGCGCGGGACATCCCAAGCCCGGACGAAAGCATGCTGGTGATCCGCTTTCGCGACCCGAAGGGCATCGATTTCCCCTATCTGCTGTCCATGCTGAAGGACGGTTTCATGTCGCGCGCCAACACCATCGTCTGCCCCGGCGGCAAGATGGCGCTGGCGATGCAGCTTATCTTCACGCCGATGATCTGGCAGATTATGGACCGCAAGAAGCGCGCTTTCTGAACGGCCGCGCACAGGGAATACGAACCATGGATACATTGACGGCCCCGGACGCGACGCTGCAACGGCGGCATCTTGCCAATGCCATCCGCGTGCTGGCGATCGATGCGGTGGAGGCGGCGAATTCCGGCCACCCGGGCGCGCCGATGGGCATGGCGGACCTGGCGCAAGCGGTCTGGTCCGAGCACCTGAAATTCAACCCGGCCAACCCGCACTGGGCGGACCGCGACCGGTTCGTGCTGTCCAACGGGCACGGGTCGATGCTGCTCTACGCGCTGCTGCATCTGACCGGCTATGATCTGCCACTGGAGGAATTGAAACAATTCCGCCAGTTGCACTCCAAGACGCCCGGCCACCCGGAATATGGCATCACGCCGGGCGTGGAAACCACCACCGGCCCGCTGGGCCAGGGGCTGAGCACCGCGGTGGGCATGGCGCTGGCCGAACGGCTGCTCGCCGCCGAATTCAACAAGCCCGGCCACAGCATCGTCGATCACCGCACCTGGGTGTTCTGCGGCGATGGCTGCCTGATGGAAGGCATTTCGCACGAGGCGGCGTCGCTCGCCGGCGTGCTGAAACTGGAAAAGCTGATCGTCGTGTATGACGATAACGGCATTTCCATCGATGGCCATGTGGAGGGCTGGTTCGCCGACGACACCGCGGCGCGGTTCGAGGCCTATGGCTGGCGCGTGGTGCGCCATGTGGACGGCCACGATGCGGCCTCGATCGATGCGGCGCTGGATATCGCCACGTCCGCCTGCGGCAAGCCCACGCTGATTTGCGCCAAGACCGTTATCGGCTGGGGCGCGCCGACGAAGGCGGGCACGCACGACGTGCATGGCGCAGCCCTCGGCAAGACCGAGGCGGCAGCCGCGAAAGTCGCGTTGGGCTGGAGCCCCGAGCCGTTCGATATCCCCGCCGATGTGCGCGCCGCGTGGGACGCCCGCACGCGCGGCGCGGCAGCCGAAAAATCATGGAATGACGCATTCGCCGCCTATGCAGCGGCCTATCCCGCCGAGGCCGCCGCGTTCAAACGGCGCACCGAGGGTGGATTGCCAGCGGATTTCGCGGCCAAGGCGGATGCCTGGATCGCCACCGCCGAAAAGGCCGATACCGTTGTGGCCACGCGCAAATCGTCGCAGCAGGCGATCGCCGCGCTGGCGCCGCTGCTGCCGGAATTTTTCGGCGGCTCCGCCGACCTGACCGGATCGAACTATACCGACTGGAAAGGCTGCGTCGAAGTCACGCATCAGGGCGGCGGCAATTACGTGCATTGGGGCGTGCGCGAATTCGGCATGGCCGCGGCGCTGAACGGCGTCGCGCTGCATGGCGGTTTTGTGGCGTTCGGCGGCACGTTCCTGGTGTTTTCCGACTATATGCGCAATGCCCTGCGGCTCGCGGCGTTGATGCGCATCCGCGTCATTCATGTGCTGACACATGATTCGATCGGCGTCGGCGAGGACGGGCCGACGCATCAGCCGATCGAGCATGTGTCCTCGCTGCGCATCATTCCGAACCTGGACGTATGGCGGCCGGCCGATACGCTGGAGAGCTGCGCGGCCTGGCGCGCGGCGGTCGAACGGACGGACGGGCCGTCCTGCCTGATCTTCTCGCGCCAGAATACCGAGCAGCATCCCGGCATTGCCGGGCGCGGCGCGCTCGCGGCGCGCGGCGGCTATGTGCTGTCCGACAGCGAAGCAGCGCCCGACGTGGTGCTGATCGGCACCGGATCGGAGCTGTCGCTGGCAACCGGCGCGCAGAAATTGCTGGCGGGCAAAGGCATCGCGGCACGGGTGGTGTCGATCCCGAGCGTCGATGTGTTCCTGCGGCAGGATCAGGCGTTTCGCGACTCCGTGCTGCCGCCAGGGATCAAGCGCGTAGCAGTGGAAGCAGGCGTTTCCGACATCTGGTACCGTTTTGTCGGATTGGACGGCGCGGTGGTCGGCATCGACCGCTTCGGTGAATCGGCGCCGGCCGGCACATTATACAAATATTTCGGTTTGACCGCCGAAGCGGTTGCCGAGGCAGCAGAAAAGATATTGGCGCCTGGGGCCTGATGCCCCAGGCCGTTTATTGTTCAAGGGAGCACCAGCATGGCTTTAGTTTCGATGCGTCAACTTCTCGATCACGCGGCGGAGCACGGCTATGGCCTGCCGGCGTTCAACGTCAACAACATGGAACAAATCCACGCCATCATGCAGGCGGCGGACGATGTGAAAAGTCCGGTGATCCTGCAAGGCTCCGCCGGCGCGCGCAAATATGCCGGCGAAGCCTTCCTGCGCCATTTGGTGCAGGCCGCGGTGGAAACCTGGCCGCATATTCCGATCGTCATGCACCAGGACCATGGCGGCAGCCCCGCGGTCTGCCTGCGCGCCATCCGCTCCGGCTTCACCAGCGTCATGATGGACGGGTCGTTGCTGGAGGACATGAAAACGCCGTCCTCCTACGAATATAACGTGGCGACCACTGCGAAAGTCGTCGAACTGGCGCATGATGTCGGCGTGACCGTGGAAGGCGAGCTGGGCTGCCTCGGCTCGCTCGAATCCGGCCAGGCAGGCGAGGAAGACGGCTCCGGCGCGGAAGGCACGTTGTCGCACGACCAGTTGCTCACCGACCCGGACGAAGCCGCGGATTTCGTCGCCCGCACCGGCGTGGACGCGCTGGCCATCGCCATCGGCACCAGCCATGGCGCCTACAAATTCTCCCGCCAGCCAACCGGCGATATCCTGGCCATCGAGCGCATCAAGCAAATCCATGCGCGCATCCCGAACACGCATCTCGTCATGCACGGATCTTCCAGCGTGCCGCAGGACTGGCTCGCGATCATTCGCGAATATGGCGGCGATATCAAGGAAACCTTCGGGGTGCCGGTGGCGGAAATCCAGGAAGGCATCCGCAACGGCGTGCGCAAGGTCAATATCGATACCGATATCCGCCTGGCAATGACCGGCGCCATGCGCCGCCTGATGGGCAAGAAACCTGAAGAGTTCGACCCACGCAAATTCCTCGCCGACGCCGTGAAAGCCGCCCGCGACGTCTGCAAAGCCCGCTTCGAAGCATTCGGCTCCGCCGGCCAAGCCGACAAAATCAAACCGATCCCGCTGGAGCAGATGGCAAGCTGGTATTCGAAGACCGCGACGAAGAAGGCAGCGTAAGGGACGGGAAGAAGGCGGGGGGCTTTGCCCGCCGCCTTTCTTCCTTTCCTTACGCCGTCTTGTCCGTAGCGCTCCCGAGGGCCGCTTGCGCGGCCGCCAGGCGGGCGACAGGGACGCGGTAGGGTGAGCAGCTTACGTAATCCAGGCCGACTTCTTCGCAGAACGCGATGCTGGACGGGTCGCCGCCATGCTCGCCGCAGATGCCCAGTTTCAGATTATTCTTGGTGTGCCGGCCGCGGTCCGCGGCGATGCGCACCAGTTCGCCGACGCCTTCGGTATCGAGCGACACGAACGGATCTTTCGGCAATATGCCGGCTTCGACGTAATAGGGCAGGAATTTGCCGGCATCGTCGCGTGACAGGCCGAACGTGGTCTGTGTCAGATCGTTGGTGCCGAAGCTGAAGAAGTCGGCCACTTCGGCGATCTTGTCGGCGGTCAGCGCCGCACGCGGCAGTTCGATCATGGTGCCGACGGTATATTCCAGCGTCGCGCCGGCGGCCTGAAACACCTCCTGCGCCACATGGTCGATTTGCGCGCGGGTGATTTCCAGCTCGCGCCGTGTGCTGACCAGCGGGATCATGATTTCGGGCACCACGGGCTCACCCGTTTCGCGCCCGATTTCCAGCGCGCCCTCGAAAATGGCGCGTGCCTGCATTTCGTATATTTCCGGATACGAAATGCCCAGGCGGCAGCCGCGATGGCCCAGCATCGGGTTTGCTTCGGCCAGTTCGCCGGCACGGCGCCGCATGCTCTCCACATCCTGGCCGAGTGCCTCCGCCACATCGGCGATTTCCGCATCGCCATGCGGCAGGAATTCATGCAGCGGCGGATCGAGCAGACGGATCGTCACCGGCAGGCCGGCCATGATGCGGAACAATTCGACGAAATCCTGGCGCTGGAACGGCAGCAATTTGGCAAGTGCGGTGCGGCGGCCGCGCTCATCCTGCGCCATGATCATCTGCCGCACCGCGCCGATCCGCTCGGGCGCGAAGAACATATGCTCGGTGCGGCACAGGCCGATGCCTTCGGCGCCGAACTTGCGCGCGGTCTCCGCGTCCAGCGGCGTTTCCGCGTTGGTCCGCACTTTCAGGCGCCGCAATTTGTCAGCCCAGCCCATCAGGGTTGAGAAATCGCCGCTCATGGTCGGCTCCACGGTGGCAACGGCACCCACGAATACCTCGCCGGTGGCGCCGTCGATCGTGACGGTTTCGCCGCCGCGGATCGTTTTGCCGCCGGCGGACAGCGTGCGCGCGCCGTAATCCACCTGGATGCCGCCGGCGCCGGCGACGCACGGCCGGCCCATGCCGCGTGCGACCACCGCGGCGTGGCTGGTCATGCCGCCGCGCGTGGTCAGAATGCCGCGCGCGGCATGCATGCCGTGAATATCCTCCGGGCTGGTTTCGATACGCACCAGGATCACCGCCTCGCCTTTGGCGGCGCGCATTTCCGCGTCGTCGGCGGAAAACACCACGGCGCCGGAGGCTGCACCTGGGCTCGCGGGCAGGCCCTTGCTCAGCAACGTGCGCGCTGCCTTCGGGTCCAGCGTGGGGTGCAGCAACTGATCAAGCGATTGCGGATTGACGCGCTTGACCGCCTCGCGCTCGGTGATCATGCCTTCCAGCGCCATTTCCACCGCAATCCGCAGGCTGGCTGCGGCGGTGCGCTTTCCAGTACGTGTCTGCAACATATACAGCTTGTTCTGCTGCACGGTGAATTCAATGTCCTGCATGTCGTGGTAATGCCGCTCAAGCGTTTCGCGCACGCGGCATAATTCGGCATAGGCGTCCGGCAACGCCTGCTCCATCGAGACTTCGCCCGGCTTGGCGCGCAGGCTGGAGAGCGGCTGCGGCGTGCGGATGCCGGCCACCACATCCTCGCCCTGCGCATTGACCAGGAATTCGCCGTAGAAAATATTTTCGCCGGTGGACGGATCGCGGGTGAAACACACGCCCGTCGCGCAATCATGGCCCATATTGCCGAACACCATGGCCTGCACGTTCACCGCGGTGCCCCAATCGGCCGGAATATCATGCAGCCGGCGATAGGTGTTGGCACGCGGATTCATCCAACTGCCGAACACGGCGCCGATCGCGGCCCATAATTGATCCTCGGGCGACTGCGGAAACGGCTTGCCCGTCTCCTGCGCCACCATTTGCAAATATTCCTCCACCACGCGCTGCCAATCGGCTTCGGTCAGTGCGGTGTCCTCCACCACCCCCTGATCGAGCTTGACCGATTCGATGATTTCCTCGAACCGGTGATGATCGACGCCGAGCACGACGCTGCCGAACATCTGGATGAAGCGGCGGAAACTGTCCCAGGCGAACCGTGCGTCGCCGGAACTTTCCGCCAACCCCGCCACCGTTTCGGTGTTCAGCCCAAGATTCAGCACCGTATCCATCATGCCCGGCATGGAAACCCGCGCGCCGGACCGCACCGACACCAGCAGCGGATTTTTCGGATCGCCGAAGCGCCGTCCCACCGCCTGCTCCACCAGCGCCAGGGCCTTCTGCACCTGCGCATGCAGTTCGTCCGGATAGTGCCGGTTATTTTTGTAGAACGTCGTGCACACCTCGGTGGTAATCGTGAAGCCGGGCGGCACCGGCAGGTCGATCGACGCCATTTCCGCCAGGTTCGCGCCCTTGCCGCCAAGCAGGTTGCGCATGTCGGCGCGGCCTTCATTATGGCCGGCGCCGAAGCTGTAAACCCATTGAGTCATTGTCGATCTCCTAAAAAAACAGTGTCCTTTTTTTGAAAAAAAGAACCAAAAAACTTTTGCTCGCTGGCGCACGCGGCCCTGGTCCACGTACGCCAACGGATAAAAGTTTATTGCTTCTTTTTCAAAAAAGAAGGCCTTCCTTCAACCCTCTATCATCGCAAAATTGGCAACGCGCTCCATTGCGGCACGCACCCCAGACAACAGATGCAATCGATTCAGCCGCAACGGCGCCTCGTCCGCATTCACGGTCACGCGCAAAAAGAAATCATCCAGTGGCGCGCGGAGCCCGGCCAGCACAGCCATCGCCTCTGCGAAACGCTCGTCCAAAATGAAACGTTCCGCATCGGCGGTCGCCACAAGCGCCGCATGCAACGCAATTTCCGCATCCTGCTGCAACAACGCCGCATCGACCGCGCCGTCATGCGGGCCGTCGCGCCGCGCCTCGATGCGCAGAATATTGGCCGCGCGCTTGTAGGCCGCGAGCAAATTCGTGCCGTCCTCGGTGCCCAACAGCGAAGCGACAGCCTGGCTACGCGCCAACAGCCGCAGCAGATCATCATCCGCGCCGGCGGCAAACACCGCCGCAAGCACATCGTGCCGCGCCCCCTCGCCGCGCAACTGCACCCGCAACCGCTCGGCCACAAAAGCCAGCACTTGGTCCGCAAGCGCGTCAGCCGATGCGGCACCGAACGGTTCGGCCGCGGCACGCAGCACCGCGCGTAGCGGCAAGCGCAATCCGTTTTCGCGCACAATGCGAATGGCACCCAACGCGGCCCGCCGCAACGCATACGGATCGCCCGACCCGGTAGGACGTTCCCCAACAGCAAAGAATCCGGCAAGCTGATCGAGCTTATCGGCCAGCGCCACCGTCACGCTCACCGCCGCATGCGGCACGTCATCGCCCGGCCCCTTCGGCAAATAATGTTCGCGCACCGCATCGGCCACGGCGTCGTCTTCGCCATCGTGCCGCGCGTAATACGCGCCCATCACGCCCTGCAATTCCGGGAATTCGCCAACCATCCCTGTCGTGAGATCAGCCTTCGCCAGCAGTGCCGCGCGTGCGGCCAGCGCCGTATCGGCGCCGATAACGGGGGCGATAAAACCGGCCAGCCGCACCAGCCGGTCCACCCGAGCCGCCTGCGTGCCCAACGCCGCATGGAACGTCACGCCGTCCAAAGCCGCCACGCGATCGGCCAGCTTCGTGCGCCGGTCGCTGTCGAAGAAATGCCGCGCATCCGAAAACCGCGCGCGCAGCACCCGCTCATTGCCGGCAACGATCGCCGCCCCGCCATCGGGCGCCGTCACGTTCGCCACGAAAACGAAATAGGGTGCGGCGGCGCCGTCCGGCAGCCTGGTGGCAAAATAGCGCTGGTTGACGCGCATCGACACCTGCATCACCTCGGGCGGCAACGCCATGAACGCGTCGTCAATACGCCCGCGCAAAGCCACCGGCCACTCCACCAGTCCCGCAACCTCGCTGACTAATCCGGCATCTTCGACAATCGTCACCTCGGCCGCGGCAGCACACGCGGCGATCTGCCGCAGGATGGACGCCTCCCGGTCCGCCGCATCGGCAATCACGAACCGATCCTGCAACGCAGCCTGCCACTGCGCGGCGCCGGTCACGGTGAACACACCCGGCGCCAGAAACCGATGCCCCTCGCTCAGCGACGCGGCCGCGAGCCCGTGCCCGTCATCCTCGGCCGTCGCCAGCGAAAACGGCACCGCCGCGCCGTCGAACAGGCAACAAATGCGCCGCAACGGCCGCACCCAGGTCAACCCGGACGTGCCGCCCCAGCGCATCGATTTCGGCCACGCAAACCGCCGCAGCAACCCCGGCAGCGCACCCGCGATCAACCCGGCCGCCGCAGCAGCACTGCCAGGCTTGTCGAGCACCCAAAACTCGCCCTCCTGGCGCAACGAGTCCCGCGCGGCCCCATGCTTGCGCAGAAACCCGGCAATCGCCTGGTCCGGCGCGGTCAGACGCGGTCCGCGCTCGGTGCTGCCCGCCGTCACCGCCTCGGCTTGCATCGCGGCCGTCACGGCAATCCGCCGCGGACCGGAAAAAGCCCGAACGCCCGTGGGCATCAGCGCCGCCAGCGCATCGGTCAGCAGCCGCGCGAAATCGTCGGCCGCGCGCGCCTGCATACGCGCCGGGATTTCCTCGGAAAACAGCTCGCAGAAAAACTCGGGCATGCGGGGCTCAGATTTCTTTCAACGCGGGTTCGATATCGGTGCGTGCCAGGCCGTCGCTGACGAACAGCAGCGGCGCCGCACAGCGCTTGGCCAGCGCGTAAGCGTAACATTCGCCCGGCTCCAGCCGCGCCGAATGCTTGTGCCGGCCGAAATGGCGCCACGCGGTCCGCGCCGCTTCGGCCTGCGCTGCATCCACCGGCATCAGTTCGATCCCCGCGACGCGGAAGAATTCGTCGAACCGCAGGCTCGCCAGGCGGCCGCCGCGTTCCTCGATCAGCATCGCGACTTCCAGCCAGTTGGCGACGCTCATGCGCGGGCGTTCGGCCTCCACCAGCGCGGCCATCAGCGCCGGCGCGCGTTCGTCCCCCAGCAGCATCGACAGCACGGCGGAGCTATCCAGCACCATCAAGGCGCCAGCGGGCGCAGGCTGGCGCGGATTTCGGCGGCCAGTGCGGTGAGCCGCATATGTTTATGAGCGCGGTCCCGGCTGCGCTGCTCGCGCTCCAGCCGCTCGCGCAGCGCCGCGGTCACCGCGGCGGTCAGGCTCTCCCCGGTCAGCGCCGAAAGTTCGGTCGCGAGCCGATACCCGTCCTCACTCTTAATGTTCAGCTGCGAAGCCATGGTAGAAATCCGCCGTCACGCGGTAGAACTACCCCGAAGCTCGCCCCGTGTCACGTCACAGGTTGGGGATCGCAGAAGTAAAAGTTTTTTGCTTCTTTTTTTCAAAAAAGAAGGCCTTATTTTTTGAAAAAAAAGAAGCAAAAAACTTTTGCGCCTACGCCGCCTTCGATAGTTCCGCACCCAAGGCAAAATCCGCCGCGGTCAGCCGGCGCACATCCTCCAGCGTCACGCCGGGCGCCAGTTCCACCAGCGTCAGACCCGGCCGGCCAACGTCGAACACGGCCAGTTCGGTGACAATCACGTCCACCACGCCGGCGCCGGTCAGCGGCAGCGTGCAGCGCGGCAATATCTTCGG
>Ga0116228_10000111_pt1 | contig 52333 bp, 52 predicted proteins | sample S1TSphfallax_2_FD_89694 | JGI IMG/M metagenome (GOLD analysis project Ga0116228, IMG submission 89694) | Host-associated microbial communities from peat moss isolated from Minnesota, USA - S1T2_Fc - Sphagnum fallax MG | ecosystem: Host-associated > Plants > Peat moss > Unclassified | place...
CATCGCCGGATCCCACGCCATCGTCGCGGGGAGATCGGGTCGCGCCCCGGCGGCGCGGTACGCGGCGAAGTAGACCGCCTGCGCGTCGTGGATCGGTCCCGGCAGCGCACCGCCCTCGGCGATCGAGCGGGGTGACGGAAAGTACAGCTGCGCCGGCAAGAAGTCTTTGTACTGGCGCAGCTGGGCGTAGTTCTCGTTGGCGTTGCCGCCCATGATCGGGATGGTGAGTCCGGCGTCGTGCGCGTTGCGCAGCAGCGTGCCGAAACCCGTCCCGGCGGTCCAGAAGATCGCCGCCTGCGGCTGCGCCGCCTTGATGCGTTCGATCTGCGCCGCCACGCTGAGGTCCGCCGTGTTGAAGTGTTCGCGCGCGACCATCGTCATCGACTTGAACTCCGGCCGTTGCATCGCGACGTTCACCGCATTCTCGAGATCCTGGCCGCTGGCGTCGGTCGAACTGATGAACGCGAAGCGCGTCCAGCCGCGTTCGCGAAAATAGCGCAGCATCACGGGCGCCATGCCTTCGGTGCCGATGTTGGCCGAGAACGCGAAGCTGTTCGCGGGCGGGTGCACGCCGGGCGTGATGCAGTAGGTCACGGGGCCCGACGCTTTGGTCAGCGGCATGATCGCAAGGCAGGTCGCCGTGAAGCCGGTCCCGATCACGGCCGGAACGTTCTGGCTCACGATGCCCTGCATCAACTGCACCGCCATCGCCGGATTCGATTGATCGTCGCTCACGACGAACTCGACCGGTCGGCCGTTGATGCCGCCGTGCGCGTTCACGACGCCCTGCACGATCTTGAGCGCTTGCGACTCACCCTGACCGAGGAAGGCGGCGGTGCCCGTCTCGTCGAGGATCACGTCGATCTTCACGGGTTCCGGAGCGGCGGTCGCAGGGATCGTCGTCGCCACGAGTAGCGCGACGAGCGCGAGAAGCGCGCTCCTCATCGCGTCGCGCTCGCGGTCGTGCCGGCGGCAACGGCCTTGCCGATGCCGAGCGGCTCGGCGTCGAGCAGAACCACCGCGATCCGCGCCCGAACCGTTCCGCGATTCACCCACGCGTGATTGGTACCGCGCTGCACGAGCACGTCGCCCGTGCCCAAGTGCACGGTCGAATCGTCCATGTCCATATCGATCTCTCCCTCCAAGACGATCACGTAATCGATCGTCTCCGTGCGATGAAACGCGACCGGATTTCCGGGTGGGAAATCGATGATCGCGAAGCGGCTCCCGCTCGGCGGCGGTGCCGAACCGAGTTTGCGGTTGCCCATGTCTTCGGCCGCCTCGCCGATCGGGATCGGCACCGGCATCCGGTCCGTCGACCAGATCAGCGTCGAGATGACGCCCGGATCCGGAAATTTTTCGTTCTGCGCGGGACCGTCGATGAGAACTTTGGCGACGCTGCTTTCGTCGTGACCGGTCACGATGCGGCGAACGAACGGGTAATCGGGCCGGTTCGACATCGGGCTGATGCTCCTCAACGCGGAACGCCGCCGGGCTTGCTGACCACGGCGAACGACTTGGTGTGCGCGTCCCAATGCGCCATCACGGCGGCGAGATCGTTGATCCCGCGTTGCGGCACGCCGGGAAAATCGTAGAGACCGTTGATGCCCACGAACGAGCGTTGCGCGGCGATGAACGCACGCAATTGTTCGGCGGTGAGCGACGTGCCGTAGGTCTGCAGCGCGGCGACGACGAGCAGCCCCGGATCCCAAGCGAGCCCCTCCCCGATATCGGGCCGGACGCCGATCGCGTGAAACGCATCGACGAACGTGGCGATCGCATCGCGCAGCGGCCCGCGCCCGACGTGACCCGCGTCGAAGAAACGCAGGCCGACGAAGTAGAGGTCGTGCAGATCGAACTGCTCGTCTTGCGCCATCTGCGCGTACGTCATGTTGCCGGTCGAGGTGAAGATCGGGACGTCGAGGGCCGCATCGACGTAGCCGCGCAGCATCGTGCCGAACGGCGTGCCGGTCGCGAAGAGGATCACGACCTGCGGATCGCTCTGCTTGATGTGCGCGAGTTGCGCGGTCACGCTCACGTCGCCGGGGGCGAAGTGTTCGCGCGCGACGATCGTGACGGCGTGGTTCTCGGCGAGTTGTGCGGCGCCGTCGAGCGCGCGTTCGCCATCCTGCCCTGTCGCATCCGTCGCGCTGAGGATCGCCACGCGCGTCTTCCCCGCCAACCGGAAGTAGCGCAGGGCAACCTTGAAGATGTCGTACGTCGAAACGCCGGCGGAGAATTGCGAGCTGCCGGGTTCGGGATGAACGCCCGGCGAGAGGCAGTACTCGACCGGGCCCGACTTCACGAGTGCGGCGATCGCGGCGCACGTACCGACGACGCTCGAACCGACGATCACCGGCTTGTGCTGCGCGATGATGCCGTTCGCGAGTTGCACGGCGATCTGCGGACTCGTCTGGTCGTCGGCGACGTCGAAGTGGATCGGCGTTCCGCGCACGCCGCCGCGCCGGTTGACGTCGTTCTCGAGCAGCCGCAACGCGTCGGCCTGCTCTTTGCCGAGAAACGCCGCCGGTCCCGAGAGCGAGAGAATGACCGGAATATCGTACGGTGCGGCGGCCGCGGCGGACGACACGATCGACAGCGACAACGCGAACGAGAGACCGACCGCCACAATTCGAGCAACCACACCGACTCCGATCGGGGACAGGTTCGCTGGCGTGAATATTAATTGAACAACAAAGTGTTGTCAATTCATTTTTGTTGCGGTACGTAGTATCTGAAACTGAGATTCAGGGAGACGATGATGCGTACCGACGGACCGCCTGCCGATTCCGCGAACCCGCCGTGGAGGGTCGTCGTCCCGCCGCCCCCGGGTGCGTATGCCACGCGCCGCCTGCTGCCGTATCTGCCGCAGCTCTCCCTCGCCGAACGCGATCGCCGCTGGACGGAGACGCGCCGGCGAATGTCCGCGCGCGGCATCGACGTGCTGCTGCTCATGGCGAACGACATCTATTGGGACATGGGCTTCGCCAATTTGCGTTACCTCACGCAATGCGGCTCGAAGATCGGTTCGTTCGCGCTCTTCTTCCACGACCGCGATCCGATCGTCTGGAACGCGGTCGCGCACATGAACCGGCCGACCAACCTGCACCTCTCCACGCAAGAATGGACGACGGATCTCCGTCCCATCACGGGCTGGCCCTCGATCGCGGCCGAACTCCGCGACCACGGCCTCGCCGGCGCGCGAATCGGGTTGGTTGGATTCAGTTCGACCATTCAGACGACACCGACGCTCTTACACGGCGACGTGCTGGCGATCGAGGCGGAACTCCCGGGCGCATCGTTCGCCGATGTCGGCGACATGTTCGAGCAGATGCGGCTGCGCAAGAGTCCCGAGGAGCTCGACTTCTTGCGGATGGCCGGCAAAATTTCGCGCGCGGTGCTCGATCGCGTGTTCGCCTTCGCGCGCCCTGGCGTGACGGAAGCCGAACTCTACGCCGAGATGATCAAGACCCAGATCGCGAACGGCGGCGAGCCGAACATCTTCAACCTTTTCGCGAGCGGACCGGTGGAGCATCCGCCCGAGGAACTCTGGCATCTGCTGCACGGCGCCGAGCAGCCGCTGGTGCCGACGACGCGGCCGCTCGAGAACGGTGATCTCGTCATCTCCGAATATCACACGAAGTACGGCGGATATCTCTGTCACACGGAGTTCACCGCCTACATCGGCACGCCGGCGCCCCAACGTCTCAAGGAGATCTTCAAGGTCTGCGTCGAGTGCCTCGACGTCAGCAAAGAGCAACTCCGGGCGGGCAATCGCCTGCGCGATGCGTGGACGGCGATCCGCAAACCCGCCGAACGCGCGGGCTTGGACTTCGTCGAACTCGGCTGGCACGCGATGGGCGTCGCATCGCCGGAGTTCCCGACCGTGATCTATCCCGAGGGCTACGGCGGCAACGCGCTCAACGGCTCCGGGATCGGCGATCTCGTCTTCGAACCCGGGATGGCCTTCGGCAACAATATCGATCTTCACGATCCGCACTGGAAAGTCGACGTCGGCTGCATGTACTCCGACTTCATGATCGTCGGCGAACGCGAAGCCGAAACGTGCATCGGCGTTCCGCGCGAACTGCCCGAACTCTACGACTAGCTCGTCACATGATCTCGCCGCCGCCGATCGACACCACTTGTCCCGTGATGTACGCGGCGCCCGGCCCGAGCAAGAACACGATCGTTTCGGCAACGTCCGTCGCGACGCCGAGGCGTCCGAGCGGAATCGACGCGACGCGCGATGCTTTGGCACGCTGATACTCGCTCTCGCTCATCGAGCCGCGCCAGAAGCGCGTGTCGATCGGTCCCGGCGCGACGGCGTTGACGCGGATGCCGAGCGGACCCTTCTCGCGGGCGAGCGAGCGCGTCCAACCGAGCACCGCCGCCTTCGATGCGGCGTAGTGCGCCGAGCCGATCTGCCCGTTGAGCGCGTGCAGCGACGACATGTTCACGATCGACCCCGCGCGCTGCGCCATCATGCCCGGGAGCACGGCGCGGCACGTGCGCACGACACCGCCGAAGTTGACGTCCATCACGCGCGCGATCTCCGCATCGTCGAGCGTCTCCGCCGCGCCCTTGCCGTAGACGCCGGCCGCGTTGACCAGCGCGCCGATCGCACCGAGTTCCGCTTCGATCGTGGCAACCGCGCGTTCGACCGCCGCCGTATCCGTGACGTCGAGCGCGATCGCGCGAGCCGCGCCGCCCGCTGCGCGAATCTCCGCCGCGACCGTTTCGGTCAACCCGCCGTCGGCGTCGGCCAACACGACGTGCGCGCCCTCACCAGCGAGAATCCGTGCCGTGTCGGCGCCGATGCCACCCGCCGCACCGGTTACCAGCGCGACGACGTTTGCGAAACGCGTCATGGGAGCGGCGCGAGCGGAACGGCATCGCCGGGAACGGGCGCGTCGAACACGTTGAGCATCATCGCGACGGACGTGTAGAAGCCGGCCGCGGTGATCGTCTCGATCAACGTCTCGAGCCCGAGCGCCGCGAGCGCGCGTTCGTAGGTCGCCGGCGAGAGCGTCCGCGTCGTCTGCAACTCGACCATCAGATCGTACACGAGCTCCTGATCCGCATCCTCGAACGACGGGCGGCGGCCGACGCGCACGTCTTCGATCAGCTCCGCGGAGACGCCGAGTTTCTCGGCCGCGATCGCGTGCTGATACCACTCGTACTGCGCACCCCAATGGCGTGCGATGACCAGGATCATGATCTCGAAGAGGCGCCGGTCGAGACGGCCGTCGAGCCGCACGGCGTTCCCGAGTTGATTCTCGGCCGCCGCGAGCGCCGGAAGTCGCAGCCACAGCGGAAACGGGCCCGCGACGATGCCGCGCGGACCCTTGATCTCATCGTAGAGCCGTTGCTGTTCGGCGGTCATCGCCGCGAACTCGAGGTCGGGTACGCGTGCTATGGCTTGGTTCCCCAAAAGAGCTCCACGCCGTTCCACACGAATTCTCCCGGATCGTCGACCAGACCGGCGAACGCGGCGTTGAGATCGGCACTGCTGTAGTACGAGAATTGCGTCGGGTTGAAGCCGACGCCCGCGAAGATCTTCTCGATCCAATACTCGATGTGAATGTCGAGGCTCGCCGCCATCAGCATCTTCGGGCCGAACGTGATCTCGGCGAGCACGAGGCTGCGGCCCGGCTTCATGATGCGCAGCAACTCGGCACCCGTCTCGCGCCAGTCGTCGCAATGTTGCACGGCTTGCAGCACGGCGACGCAATCGTAATAATCGTCGGGAATATCCGCCGTGTAGGTGAACTGCCACGCCGCGAGCGCACCGTTGCGGCCGCGCAGGTCGACGAAGTAGGCGTCGCGTGCTTCTTCGGTGATGTCGATGACGCGAATCTCGCCCGACGGTCCGATGCGCTCGCGAATGTCTTCGACGAAATTGCACGAGGCGACGCTCTCGCCGATGATCAGCACCTTGTCGCCGGCGCGCAGCGCGAGCTTGTCGTACGCCATCTCACGTACCGTCTTGGCCTTGACGCGCCACATATACGGCAGCCCGCCGAGCATGACGGCGCGACACCAGCGCTGCTGCTCGCGCGGATCCATGATGACGGCGCCCATGCGCTCGACGTCGTGCGGCTGCATCCATTCCCAGGGGTTCGTCTGATCGCGCGCGGCAGTGTCCATAGGTCCTCCGTACGATAGTTGAACGTTCAAGTAATGTCAATTTCAATGGAACGCGCGGCGCGATCGGAAGCGGCCGCCGTAACGCGCTCGAACGATCGTCGCAACAGGCGACGAAACGTGCGCAGATCGGCAGCCGAGAATCCGGCCACCATCTGCTCTTGGTGCAGCATCATCTGACGTTCGGCATGCTGTGCGATCGTGCGGCCGCGCGCCGTCAACGCGACGTCGACCGATCGCGCGTCGTTGCGGACGCGCGTGCGCGAAAGAAGCCCATCTCGCTCGAGCCGCCCGAGCATGTGCGAGAGGGTCGAGAGTTCGAGCGACGTGTATTCCGCGATCGTACCGACGCGAATCGGTCCGTGCTGCAATGTCACGAGCACGACCCGCGCCTCGGAAACCGTCAGCCCCAGCGCCGCGAAATCGTCGGCGGCGATCGCCACGGCGCGCGCCGCGAGGCGATGAACGGCGAAGGGAATCGTATCGCGAAAATCGGCCGGGCCGTCGTCGTTGGGTAACGCCATCGTCGCATCCACGTACGGAGCCGGTTTCCCCTTCACCTAGCCGACGACCGGCGCGCCGGAGGCGGCTTCGCGGAGAAGCAACGCGGCGCGTTGCACGGCCGCGACGATCGCTTGATAGCCGGTGCACCGGCAGATGTTCCCCGCCAGCGCCTCGCGGATCTGAGCCTCGGTCGGGTCGGGATGTTCGGCGAGGAAACGGTCGAGCGTCATCAGGAAGCCCGGCGTGCAGAAGCCGCACTGCAGTGCGTGCGACTCCGCAAACGCTCGTTGCAGCGGGTGGAGGCGATCGCCGTCGGCGAGGTCTTCCACCGTTCGCACGTCGAGCCCATCGGCTTGCACGGCCAGCATCAGACACGAGCGCACCGGCGCGCCGTCGAGCTGAATGGTGCAGGCGCCGCACACGCCGTGTTCGCAGCCGACGTGCGTGCCGTGGTAGCCGAGGTCGTGTCGCAGGAAATCGGAGAGGAGCACGCGCGGGTCGACGTCGCGCTCGTGGGTGCGGCCGTTCACCCGTACGCGCACCGGCACCATCATGCGGCCCGCCGTGCGGCCGCGCGCACGAGCGCGAGACGCGTCATCTCGGCGAGCAACGCACGGCGGTGCGACTGCGGTTGCGGCGGCTCGCAATCGGCGCTGGCGATCGATGCGATCTCGGCCGCGACGCTCGCATCGAGGATCGCGCCGCGTAGCGCGCGTTCCGCCGCCTCGGCATGCCGCGGTACGGCATCGGCGCCGAGGAGCACGATCTTCGCATCGACGCACGTACCGGCGTCATCACGCGTGAGCAGCACGCACGCACCGCCGATCGCAAAATCGCCCGCGGTGCGCGCATACTCCGCGAACCCGTGCGTCGTGCCGGCCGCGAGCGGATCGACGTCGATGCCGACGAGCAGCTCGTCGGCGGCAAGTGCCGTCGTGAGACGGCCGACGAAGAAGTCGGCGGCCGGCACGACGCGTTCCGCCGTGCGCGAACGGACGCGCATGCGCGCACCGAGCGCCGCGAGCGCCACCGGCAGTTCCGCGGTCGGATCGGCGTGAGCGACGGAGCCACCGACGGTGCCGCGATTGCGGATCGCCGCGTGACCGACGTAACCGGCGGCGTCGGCGAGGACGGGCCACGACTCGGCCACCAGCAACGAACGTTCGAGCGCCGCGGTGCGCGTCATCGCCCCGATGCGCAGGCAACCGCCGGTCCGCCGGATATCGCTCAAGCCGGCCGTGCGATTGAGGTCGATCACCACGGACGGCCGCGCCAACCGGAAGTTGAGGAGCGGAATGAGGCTCTGTCCGCCGGCCAGCACCTTGGCGTCATCACCGGCATGCGCGAGCTGCTCCAACGCTTCGTCGATCGTTGCCGGCGCGAGATACGCAAACGCGGGCGGCTTCACCGGCGGCGGCCGAGTTGGTAGGCGGCCATCGTGGCGATCGCGAGCACCATGGCGTAGACGGCGAGCGGCGCCACGCGCCGGCGCAGCGCGACTGCCGCCGCGCCGCCCACGTCGAGCACGGCGCTCGCATCGTGCGCCGCCGGCGGCGTGCCCGACACGTCGCCCTCGAATCGCCGCGCAAATTCCGCCAGCAGCTTCGCCGACACGTCTTCGATCATGCCGCCACCGAGTTGCGCCGCGATGCCGCTCACGCTCAACTCGGTGTCGATCGAGAGGCGTGTGCCGCGACCGTCGACCGCGAGCGCATTCCGGATCGTCGCCGTGGCGCTGCCCTGTCCGCGCACCTCGCGCCCCTGTACGCGAAAGACCGCAACGTACCGGTCGTCATCGCGTTCCTCGATGCGTGCCGTGCCCGCATACTCCGCCACGACCGGGCCGAACTTCACCTTCATCGTGCCGCGATAGCTCTCGCCGTCGGCGCTCCGCTCGAGCGATGCGCCCGGCAATGCGGCGGCGAGGCGCGCGAGATCGATCACTGCCGGCCACGTCGCGCCGATGGGCGCGGCGATCGTGCACTCGTTATGGATCTTCATGCCGTCACCGCCGCGTGGTGCATCGCCGCCCAGAGCTTCGCTTCGAGCAACGGAAAGTCGACGTGCGGCGCACCGAGCGGAGCGAGCGCATCGGCGACCGCGTTCGCGATCGCCGCCGGCGTTCCGCACGCGCCGCCCTCACCCACGCCCTTCGCACCGAGCGGCGTGATCGGCGAGGGCGTCTCGAGAAACGCGGTGCGCACCGGCGGCATCTCGACCGCGGTCGGAACGTGATAATTCAGAAACGAGACCGAGAGCGGCTGGCCCTCGTCACTGAACGCGGCCTCCTCGTAGAGCGCTTGCCCGATGCCCTGCGCGATGCCGCCGAGCACCTGCCCTTCGGCGAGCAGCGGATTGATGATCGTGCCCGCGTCGTCGACCGCAACGATCTCGCGAATCGCCGGCTTGCCCGTCGCGCGATCGATCTCGAGAACGACCGCGTGCACGCCCGCACCGAACGAGAAGTCGGACGCAAACGCGCCGGTGACGTCGAGTCCGGGCTCGATGCTCGCGGGCAGCGCGCCCGGCTCGTACGCACGCCGCGCGACGTCGGCAAAACGCACGCGGCGCGCCGGATCGTTCACGCTCGCCAGCGCGTCGCCATCCCACCGCAGATCATCCGCCTCCGTTTCGAGCATGGATGCCGCGATGCGCGTGGCCTTCACCTTGATCTTCTGCAGCGCGACCCAGAGCGCCGATCCGCCCATCATCGTCGATCGGCTCGCGAACGTTCCCACGCCCCGCGGCACGACGCGCGAATCGCCCCACTCGATGAGGATGCGATTCATCGGCAGCCCCAGCGCATCGCCGACGATCTGCGCGAAGGTGGTCTCGTGGCCTTGGCCGTGCGGACACGAGCCCATGCGCGCGATCGCGCGGCCGTCGGGTTCGACGCTCACGCGAGCGCTCTCCCACGTTCCGCCGGATCGTTCGATGTACATCCCGATGCCGATTCCCATCACGCGACCCTCGAGCCGCGCGAGCGTCTGTTCGCGTCGCAGCGCGGCGAAATCGCACAGCTCCTCGAGTCGCTCGAGCAATCGTTCGTAGTTGCCGGAATCGTACGTGTAGCCCATCGGCGTACGATAGGGAAACTGATCGGCGCGAATGATGTTGCGGCGACGCATCTCGATCGGATCGATTCCGAGGCGACGCGCCGCGAGATCGACGGCTTGCTCGATCACGATCGCCGCCTCCGGTCGCCCCGCGCCGCGATACGGACTCGTCGGAACGCGATTGGTCGCGAGACCGAGCATCTCGACGTCGACGTCGGGGATCGCGTAGGCACCGGTCAGCAAGCGCGCGGCCGTGCGACCCGGCTGATGCGATGCCGGTAGGATGAACGCGCCGAGGTCAGCTCGCACGCGCGCGCGCAGCGCGAGCATCCGCCCGTGCTCGTCGAGCGCGAGTTCGACATCGGCCTCGACGCCGCGCCCGTGGTGCGCGCCGAGAAAATGTTCGAGCCGATCCTCCACCCACTTCACGGTCTCGCCGGAGATGATCGCGGCCCATGCGGCGATCGCCAACTCGGGTGGAAGCGACCCCTTGATGCCGAAGCCGCCGCCGACGTCGGGGACGATGACGTGCACGCGATCTTCCGGCCGGCCGAGCGCGTGCGCGAGGTCTTCGCGATGACGATGCGAGTCTTGCGCGGAGCACCAGACGGTGAGCAGGTCGCGACCCGCATCGTACCGCGCAATGCCGCCGCGGGTCTCCATCGGCACGCCCATCACGCGCGGCATGCGGATCGACGCCGAAACCGTCGTCGCAGCGCGCGCGAACGCATCGTCGCAACCGGCCGTTTTCGCTGCATAGCGCGTGAGCACGTTGTCCGGCCGCCCCGCGTGCACGAGCGTCGCGCCGGCGGATGCCGTTGCGAGGTCGTTGACCGGCGCGAGCGGATCGTAGGTCACGTCGACCAGCTCCGCCGCGTCCTCCGCCTGCGCCCGCGTGCCGGCGACGACGGCCGCGACGATCTGCCCCGCGTACGCGACGGTCTCGGCGGCCAGGAGCGGATGCGCGACGCGCGCGACCGCGAAATCCGGCAGCGGCGGCGGCAACGGAAGGGTCCGATGCGCGACGTCGGCAGCGGTGAGCACGCGCACCACGCCCGGCTGGCCGGCCGCGGCATCGATGTCGATCGCAACGATGCGCGCGTTCGCATGCGGGCTGCGGACGAACGCGATGTGGCGCGCATCATCGCAGGCGACGTCATCGACATAGATCGCCGTCCCACGCAAGAATCGCTCGTCTTCCACGCGCTGCACCGGCGCTCCGATGAGCCGGGCACGACCCGCGACCGTTTCCGTCGTCATCGGGAAGCGCCGCGCTACTTCGAAAACGTCTGGATTGCGTTACCGCCGGGGCCGCTCACCGCGAAGTAGCGGTTCTGCGCGGCGTCCCACCGCACGACGATGCAATCGCCGATCGAGAGCCCGCGATTCGGTGCGAGCCGGAAATTGTAGATGCCGCTCGATCCCGCGAAATCGCGAAGATTCTCGATGTAGTCGCGCACCTGTGCGCCGGTCGGATCGGGCGGCAGATGCTTGAGCGCGTCGATCACGATGAGGGTGGGATCGTAGGCGAGAGCCGATCCGATATCATCATATCGACCGCCCGCCGCGCGCACGACGTCGACGTATTGTTTGATTGCGGCGCGGAGCGGTCCGGGCGGCACCGAGTCGGGGGAACCGGCCCACGGCGGTGCCGGAATGAGGTACGTCGCGGGCAGGAACGAGCGGTATGCGTCCATCTGGCCGTACGTCATGTTGCCGATCGTCGTCGCGACCGGCAACGTGTTGCCCTCGTCGTGGAGCTCTCGCAAGACGGTGCCGACCGCGTTTCCGGTCACCAGAGCGAAGATCGCATCCGGCTTCGAGTTGACCATCCGCGCGACCTGAGCGGCGACGCTCAGATCGCTGATCGCCATCTTCTCGTGATCGGTGATGCGGATGCTCGCATTCTCCGGTTTGCGCAACGCTTCGTCGATGTCGACGTCGGCCTGTTGTCCGGACGCGTCGGTCGTCGAGATGAACGCGAACTTATGGTAGCCCTTCTGCGATAGGTAGCGGATCGTCGCGAAGATCGTGTCGTCGTATCCGACCGACGTGCTGAACATGTAGCCGCCGCGAAGGGGCCGCACGGCCGGCGTGAGGCAGTAGAGCAGCGGACCCGCGGCCATCAACGCGGCCAGGGCCCGGCACGTCGCGCCGGTACCGCCCCCGATGATCGCGGCCGGCTTATTCGCGAGGACTTTGCTCGCGAGTTGCACGGTGGTCGCCGGATTGTTGGCATCATCGAGGTACTCGACGTGCAGCGGCCGCCCGTTGATGCCGCCGTGGGCGTTCGTGAACAGCTCCAGCCCCGCGATGGCCTTCTGCTGCTGGGCGCCAACGAACGCGAGGTTGCCCGTGAGCGGCAAGATGGCGGTCAGCACGTACGGCGACGGCGTCTGCGCGGTGGCGGGCAGCGCACCGCGGACCAAGGCAACGCCAAGCGCCAGCGCGATGACGATCCGGCTCATGTCTCCTCCACCTCAACCCCGGAGCAACCGGGGTGAGGTGGAATATACATGCGGCTACAACTGTTGTCAATCGAAGAATCTTCCACCGCGCCTGCGAAGGCGCGGCGCGGTTCAGGTCGACATCGGCTTCGGGCTCATCATGCTCTTGGGCGTCATCGAGGCCATCGGTTTCGGGCTCATCTTCGAGGTGGGCTTCATCGGCTTCATCGAGGACATCGGCATCGGGCTCGTCATGGGCGCGGGACTCTGCGCGAACGCGGCCGGGGTGATCGCGAGCAAACCAACGGCAACGATCGTTGCCGCAAACGGAATTTTCACTGAGGATCTGTCTCCTTCGGGTGCGTGAGGAAATGAAACCGCTCATCTCATACCGAGACGCATCCGTCGCCTAACACATCCAATGGCCAAGCACTCAGCGCCGCGCTCGTGCAAACGATTGCACCGCAGCGAGCGATGGCACGCCGTGATATACTCGTGAAGATGAGCGCTGCGGCCAGCGTGCTACCCACCGATACCGTCGTCCACGCGGAGCGCGCGACCTACGTCGCGCCCGCTGCGCATTCGACGTATGCGGCGCCGGCATCGCACGATCTCTACATCGCGCCCGCCGGCCCGGGTGCCTCCGAAGCGGCGATCCATGGGGTCGGCATCGGCGTAAACGCGCACGGCTGACCATCGCTCCGTCAACGCGTCTGACGCTGTGCGGACTCGCCGGAGCCGCCTTCCTGGCGCAGCTGGGCGCGACCGGATTGAATGTCGCCTTACCGAGCCTCGCCCGCGGCTTCGGCGTGGCGGCGAGTCAGGTCTCCGCCGTCGTCGTCGTCTACCTCATCACGACGACCGGCGGCCTCCTCCTCGCCGGACCGCTCGGCGACCGCTTCGGCCGGCGGCGGATGCTGCTCGCCGGTTTGGTGCTCTTCGTCGCCGCGTCGCTGCTCGGTGCGGCGGCATCCACGCTTCCGCTGCTCATCGCGGCCCGCGCGCTCCAGGGGTGCGGCGGCGCCGCGATGGCCGCACTGAGCATCGCGCTCGTCATCGATGCCTTCCCTCCCGAGCGCACCGGCGCGACGCTCGGCGTGCTCAGCACGACGAGCGCGCTCGCGACGATGCTCGGCCCGTCGCTCGGCGGCATCATCGTCTCCGCAATCGGCTGGCGCTGGCTGCTCGGAGCGAACGTTCCGCTCGGCCTCGCCGCAGCACTCATCGTCGCGCTCACGTTGCGCGATGCGCCCGGCAGCGGGCGATCGGCAGCGCTCGTCGATGCGAGGCTGCTCCGCAATCCGGACTTGCTCGTCGGCGTGACGACGAGCATGCTCGTTTCGACCGTCATGATCACAACGTTGATCGTCGGACCGTTCGTGCTGGCGAACGACATGGGTCTGCCGCCGGCGGCGATCGGCTTCGTGATGGCCGCGGGACCGCTCGTGTCGGTCGTCCTGGCGGTGCCGGCCGGTCGAATGGCGGATCGCATCGGCGCGCGCATCATGACGGCGTGGGCACTCGTGTGCTTCACCGCCGGCGCCGCGTTGCTGGCCGCACTCGTCGGCCGGCACAGCGTGATCGCCTACGCGCTCGCGGTCACCGTGCTCAGCATCGGCTATGCGATGTTCCAAACGCCGAACAGCGCCGCCGTGATGGCAGAAGCGCCGCCGGGGCGGCGCGCGACCGTCTCGGGCCTGTTGACGCTTGCACGCAACACGGGGTTCATCGCCGGCGCCGGGCTGCTCGGCGCGCTCTTCTCAGCGACCAACGCCACGATCGTCTTCATCGCGGCCACCGCGATCGGGGGCATCGCGTTGGCCATCGCCCTGCCGCGCGCGCAACGCCTCGTCGGCGGCCGGCAGAGCGGGCAGGTGTAGCTTCACGAGCCGAAGGTCCACCGCGCGATGTTCCACAGATCGGACCCGACCGCGTTGGGCTCGACGCCGTGCAGATCGACGTTGGCCGCGGTCACCTGCGGCTCCCACTGCAGCGTGTAGAACGGCACGTTGTCGACCTCGAGTCGCCCCAGGCGCCGATAAATCGGCGCACGCACGGCGGGATCGTAGCTCGCGAGCCCCGCGTCGATGAGGCGGCCGGCCTCGACGCTGCGAAAGAACGACGTGTTCTGACCCGCCGGCGGCAGCTGATCCGGTGAAAAGGTCTGCTCGTCGTCGGGATCCGGCGCCGTGTGCGAGTCGGTGACGATCGATACGTCGCTGCGGCCGCCGAAGAGCGGGCCGCCTTCGCTCGCCGGAGCGAAGAACGTCGATGCCGGAAAGTTCTTCACCGTGACCTGCGCGCCGATGGCCGTCCACGCGCCTTGCAAGATCACCTCGAGTTCCTCGCGCAACTTGACGCCGGCGACGGTCGAGATGGCGAAGGCAAGCGGTGCACCGTTTTTCGTGCGAACGCCGTCTGCGCCGAGCTTCCACCCCGCCGCGTCGAGCAACGCCGCGGCCTTCACCGGGTCGTAGCGATAATAACGGATCGTGGGATCGTAGCCGAGCATGCCCGGGCCGATGTCGGTCGGGCTCTGACCGCCGAGACCGTGATAGACGGTGCGAAAGATACGCGACTGATCGAACGCGTAGCAGAGCGCGAGCCGCACGCGAACGTCGTCGAGTGGCGCGTGCTTCGTGTTGAACGTGAGGTGTTCGTAGTTCATCGACGGCGTCTGCGCGAACGTCGTGAACGGCAGCGTTCGAACCGACGGCACCTGCAACGTGCTCACCTGATAGTAGAGGTCGACATCGTGGGAACGGAGCGCGCTCACCATCGTGTTCTGATCCGGGATGAACTTGAGCACCACGTGCGGGATCTTCGGCGCACCGCGAACGTATCGCGGGTTCGCATCGAAACGCATCTCGCTGCCGTGCGACCACGAGCGAAAGATGTACGGCCCCGAGCCGATCGGATGCGCGTCGAAGTCGGTCTGATTGAGCGATGCGTATCGGCGTAACAGATGCGCCGGCAAGATGCTGCCGACCGATCCGTTGGCGAACAGATACTGCGCGAGCGCGTAGGGAGCGCGCAGGTGGATGCGGAGCGTGTGCGGATCCGGCGCGTCGATCGATACGATGCGATCGTAGCCGGCGCGCGAGATCGTGTTGTTGGCCGGATTCATGATCTGCTTCCAGGTGAAGATCACGTCGGCCGCCGTGAGCGGTACGCCGTCGTGCCAGCGCGCGCCGGGCAGCAGATGGTAGGTGATCGTGCGGCCGTCGCGCGAGATCCCGCCGTTCGCGAGCGTCGGCAAGGCGACGGCGAGGTCGGGGATCGGCCGCCCGTGTTCGTCGTAGGCGATCAGGCCGTCGTATTCGAGCTGATAGACGTCGTTCTCGAACGTCATCGTGCTGATCACCGGATTGAGCGTCTCGGGCTCTTCGTACATCCCGATGCGCACCGTGGTCGGATCGGTCCACGCGTGCAGGCCGCGCGCCCCGGTGACGCCGACCGGCGTACATGCGGTGAGCGCGCTCGTTGCGAGCGCGACGGCTACGACGATCGCCTTCCAATCGCTGCTACACACCCCGCCGCCGATTCGCGGCCATGCGGCGGCGTCACTGCGGCCGGCGGCTTGAAGAATGTTCGCCCGAGCGAAGCGAGCGCTGCGGCTACGTTCTCCGCGTACAGACTTTTGTCGAAGCGAGCGCAGACACGATGCAATCCACGACCGCCAGGGTGCTCGCGCGGCTGGGCTGGTTGACGAGCTACGTGCCGCCGCCTTCGCAGATGTTCGTGGCGCTCTGGCGAGGCCTGATCGACGGCGACATCTCGAGTCAAGTCGGCATCACGCTCTCGGTCTACATTCGGGCGCTCGCGCTCGCCGCCGTGCTTGCGGTGACGATCGGCGGCGGAACGATTGTGGCGCGTGACGCTTCCCTCTGCGCTCGCGAGCATCGCGACGGGATTGCGCATCAGCGCGACGATCGCGCTCGTCGTCACGATCACGACCGAACTGATCGCCGGCAACAGCGGCATCGGATACGACATTTCGGAGATGGAACAGGCCGACCGGCTCGCTCCCATGTACGCGGCCATCGTGTTGACCGGCATCCTCGGCTACGTCCTCAACGCCATGTACTTCGCACTCGAACGACGCTTCGTGTTTTGGACGCCCGCCGCGCGCGAGCGAGCGGTCTGACGCGATGATTTGCGGCGGCACTGCGTTATCACCGCGAGGGAGAGAGCTTTGAAGAACTACAACGCCATCGCAAAACCACTCATCATCAGCGCGTTGAGCGCGGCGGTCGGAGCGTCGGCAATGCTCGCGTTCGCCGGCCAGCGCGGCGGCAGCGCCGGCCCGGCGGTGGCCGTCGCCGCCGGTGAGGACGATCAGCAGCGCATCATCGACGCGGTCAAGCACGTCGAGCCGTCCGTCGTCGCGCTCGACGTCACGATCAACGGCACGCGCGTCGTGCCGAGCGATCCGTTCGAGGGAATGTTCGGCTCCGCCGGCGGCGACAACGGCGCGATTCAATTGATGCCGTTCCACGAGCGCGCCTCCGGTTCGGGTTTCGTCTACTCCCGCTCGGGCCTGATCGTCACCAACGATCACGTCGTTCACGGCGCTTCGAACATCGAAGTCGTCTTCGCGAACGGCGATCGCGTACCGGGACACATCTACTCCGAGAACGTCGCCGGCGATCTCGCGCTCGTGCAAGTCAACGGCTATGCGAAGTTGCCGCCGCCGGTCGACTTCGGATCGTCCCGCGAGGTGCAGCAGGGCGAATGGGCGATCGCGATCGGCGAGCCGTACGCGTTGCAACACACGGTGACCGTCGGCGTCGTGTCCGGCTTCAACCGCAACGAATCGATCGGCGGCGACGGTGGCGCGGCGCCGCGCGTGTTCAACGGTCTGCTGCAGACGTCGGCGCCGATCAACCCGGGCAATTCCGGCGGTCCGCTCGTCGATATCGACGGACGCGTGATCGGCGTGAATCAGTCGGTCGAGCAACCCGCCCAAGATATCGGCTTCGCCATTCCGGTCGATTCGGTGAAGCGCATGGTCGTCGCGCTGGCAGCGCATCGCGGCACCACCGCGACGACGGCGGGGAGCGGGTTCCTCGGCGTGGGGCTGGCGCCACTCGACGCGGACGTCCGCACGCAACTCGGCTATCAGGGCCAAGGGGCGGCCGTCGTGAGCGTGGTTAGCGGATCGCCCGCCGATCAAGCGGGGCTCTCACCGGGCGACGTCATCCAGCGTATCGACGGCACCACGGTGCACACGCCGGCCGACGTGACCGCGGCCGTGCACGCGCTCGCACCGGGCCGCACCGCGACGCTGACGGTGTGGAACAACGGAACGCGCGAACTCGTCGCGGTGCATGTCGGGGCGCAGCCCAGCCAGACGGACTGAGGAGCATGCACGCCACACGAACCCTGGCCCTGACGGCCCTGATCCTCGTCGCCGGCGCGCTGCCGGCACTCGCGCAACCGAACGCCGTCGCGTCGCCGGGCGCGCGCGACCGCGCGTTCGTGACGACCATGCTGCAAACGTCGCGCGGCCAACTGGCATTGGCGCAGCTCGCGCACCGGCGCGCGGTCGGATTCATCGCCGCAAGCGCGGCGCTGCAGACGGCGCAAGAATGGGCGCTGCTTCGCGCACGCCTCATTCCGCTCGCCTACGCCGTCGGTGCGCCCGTGCGCGGAACGCTGACGCCGGAACAACGCGCGCAGCTGTTCCGTCTCGGTCGCACGCCCGCATCGCGTTTCGACCAAGCCTACCTCACCGATGCGCGTCGCGCCGATTCGATCGCGCTCGGCCGCATCTTCGCCGAGGAGCAGACGGCGGATCCAGCCGTGCTCGCGTTCGCGACCTATGCCCAGCCGCTGGTCGAGAGCTATCAGCAGATGACGGCCGACGACATGAAGGATCACCCAGGGACCTGATACGGAGAGCGGCAAGTCGCACGCATGACCTCGCTTGCCGCTCCCTCGTCCACCAGCGCCCGCACCGCGTTCCTCGAGCGTGACGAACGACGGATCGACGGTCGCGAGAAGGTGATGGGCCAAGCGAAGTACACGGCCGACTACGCTCGCGATGGCATGTTGTGGTCGGCTTTCGTCGCATCGCCCGTCCCGCGCGCGCGCATCGTCCGGATCGATACGTCGGCGGCGCTCGCGATGGGCGGCGTGCACGCGGTAATCACCGGCGCCGACGTCGGTGAACGCTTCATCGGCTGCACGCTCAAGGATTGGCCGGTGCTCGCGTACGGCGAGGTCCGTTTCGTCGGCGAGTACGTCGCCGCGGTGGCGGCCGACACACGCGAGATCGCCGACGCCGCCGCGGCCGCGATCGACGTGGAATACGACGAGTTGCCCGGCGCGTTCGATCCCGAAGCCGTCATCGCAGCGGACGCGCCGCTCTTTCACCCGGACGACGCGAAGTTCGCGTACACGTTTCCCGGCGGCCGGCCCGCGCGACCGCATCCAAACATGCAGGGCTACGATTTGGTCGTGAAGGGCGACGTCGAGGCGGCGCTCGCGCATGCCGATCACGTCTACGACCGCACCTACACGACGCCGCGCTATCATGCCGGCTACATCGAGCCGCGCGCGACGCTGGTGTGGATCGAGCCCGACGAAAGCGTCCACATCATCTCGACGAGCAAGATCCCGTTTCCGCTGCAGGCGAGTTTCGCGGCGACGACCGGCGTACCGAAGGATAAAGTCGTCGTCGAACCGAGCTTCATCGGCGGCGAGTTCGGCGGCAAGGCGCTCACCATCGAAGAGTTCCCGCTGTATTATCTCGCGCGCGCGACCGGCAAACCGGTGAAGCACGTGCGCACGCACGCCGACGACGTCCGTTCCACGCACGTGCGCCACGCCTCCACCACGCGCGTGCGGCTCGGCGTGAACGACGACGGAACGATCGTCGCGCTCGACATCCGCACGATGTTCGACGGCGGCGCGTATGCGGGCGGCAAGCCCGGGCCGTGGCTCTTGCCGGGTCGCGCGCCGAAGATCCCCTACGCGATCGAGCACGCGCGCTGCGAGCGCATCGCCGCGTACACCAACACGATTCCGGGCGGCTTCGTGCGCGCGCCGGGCGACGTGCAGATGCTCTTCGCGGTGGAGTCGCTCGTCGACGACGCCGCGCGCGACCTGCACCTCGATCCGCTCGAATTCCGCATGCGCAATGCGGCCACCGCGGCCGATACCGATCTCGAAGGCAACCCGTTCGTCGACCCGCGACCGCGTGAGGTGCTCGCGACGCTCCGCGAGGCGATGCGTTGGGACACCCCGCCACCCGCCGGGCGCGGTCGCGGCGTCGCGCTCACGGCGCGGCACATCGCGGGCGGCAAGACGGCGCTCTTCGTGACCGTGCGCGAGAACGGTGACCTCGCGGTCGACACCGGGTCGACCGAACCCGGCGTCGGCACCTTCACCGTGATCCAGCGCGTGCTCGCGGCGGAACTCGGCCTCGATCCCGAGCGCATCAGCGTGGCGCGCGGCGCGACCAACGCCGTGCCGTTTGATCCGGGCATCGGCGGCAGCAAAGGCACGGGCGTCCTTGGCAACGCCGCACTCGACGCCGCGGCGAAAATTCGCGATGCGCTCGACGCGGCCGGCATCGCCGCGCGCACGTGGGACGACGCCGCGCGCGAACTTACGCGCAACGGGCCGGTGCGCATCGAGGCAGAGGGCCACGTCGCGCACGGGCCTGGCGAACCGATGTACCTGAACTTCGGTGCCTATGGCGTGGAGCTCTCGGTGGATCGCGGCACGGGCGCGGTGACGATTCACGACGTCGTGTTCGTCGCCGACGTCGGCGCGATCATCAACCCGATCGCGCATCGCGGCCAGATCGACGGCGGTTTCCTGATGGGCCTCGGCAGCGCGATGACGGAAGAGCTGCGCATCGACGACGGCAAGCTCGTGAACATCGCGCTCTCCGACTACAAGCTCCCGTGCCAGCGCGACATGCCGCCGTTTCGCGTGATCTGCCTCGAGCCGGGCGACGGCCTCGGCCCGTACGGTGCGCGCGCGGCGGGTGAGTTCAACACTGCGGGCGTTCCGCCGGCGATCGCCAACGCCATTGCAGACGCGTGCGGCGTGCGGCTCAACGTGCTCGGATTGAGTGCGGAACGAATTTTCGAGCAACTCAACGCCGGAAGGTAACGGATCCCGCCTGTGATCGCGAGCGCCCTTGCACCCGCGATTCCACCTGCTATACTGACGGCATGCGAGATGACCTGGGCGCGATGCGCTCCGACGTCGACGCGCACGACTACGTCGTCGGCCTGCCGATCAGGGAAGTGGTCGTCGAGCTCACCGACCGCCTGGGCGCGACGACGGTCGCGGTGATCGGCGGCGTCAAGGAGACGCGCGCGGTGCAGCAGTGGGCGGTGGATCGCGAGCCGCAGCGCCCGCACGTCTTACGTTTCGCCCTGCAGATCGCCGTCATGCTCGCGAACCGGGCGAACCACGAAATGGCGCGCGCCTGGTTTCACGCCGCGAATCCGCGCCTCGACGATCGCATCCCGATGATCGTGTTACGCGATCTCCCGCTCGATGAAGTGCAGCGGCCGATGCTCAACGCCGCGCGTGCATTCGCGCTGCGCGGCGATCGGGCGACCGGGTAACGGCATCACAGGCGAAACGCACGGCCCAAGGGTAGCTTGTATGCCCGCGGGCGTACGCGCATCATGGGTGGACGATGATCCGCCACGATGCCTACACCCCGTTTGCGACCGTTCGCGAAGTGAGCCCGCGTGGAGCCGTGCTCCACGTCTTCGGTGATGTGGACCTCACGACGGCCACGCTCTTCGAAGAAGCGATCGGCGAGGCGGCCGGTGACGGCTCCCTCGTCGTGAACCTCGCCAAGTGCCGCTACCTCGACACCAGCGGCCTCACCGTGCTCGTTCGCGAGCGCAAGCGGCTCGGCGCGCGACTTCGTCTGCTCGTGCGCCCGGCATCGTCCGTGTTCCGCGTGATGCAGGTTGCGGGACTCGATCGCGTCTTTACGATGGTCACGGAGTTGGGCACGAAAGACTGACCGGGAAGCATCCCGGCGCCAGGTTTCATTTCGCGTTGCCGTTGGAACAGACGAGCACGTGACGACGAGTGCTTCTCAAACGCGCGCGGCCCAAGAGGGGCTGCCGCGTCCGCTTGGTGCGACCTGGGATGGCAGGGGCGTCAACTTCGCGCTCTTCTCCGCGCACGCGACCGGGGTCGAACTCTGCCTCTTCGATGCGGACGGCGAGCGGGAGATCGATCGCATCCCGCTGCCGGAGTACACCGACGAGGTGTGGCACGGCTACGTACCCGACATCGGTCCGGGCACGATCTACGGTTATCGCGTGCACGGTCCGTACGAACCCGAAGCCGGCCACCGCTTCAACGCCAACAAGTTGTTGCTCGACCCGTATGCGCGCGCGCACGTGGGCGAACTGCAGTGGAACGACGCGTGCTTCGGCTACACGATCGGCGCCGACGGCGACGATCTGACGTTCGACGAGCGCGACAGCGCGCCGTACGTGCCCAAGTGCGTCGTGATCGACGCGGACTTCGACTGGCGCGGCGCGCCCGACCGGCCGCACCTCCCGTGGGATCAGACGATCGTGTACGAACTCCACGTGCGCGGCTTCACGAAGCGTCATCCGGCCGTGCCCGAGCCGCTGCGCGGCACTTACGCGGGCCTCGCATCCGACGACACGATCGCCTACATCAAGTCGCTCGGCGTGACGGCGGTCGAACTGCTGCCCATTCACACGTTCCTCAACGACGCCCCGCTGCTCGAGAAAGGCCTCACCAACTACTGGGGCTACAACAGCATCGGATTCTTCGCGCCCGATCCGCGCTATGCTGCCGATCGTTTTCGCGTGCTCGCCGAGTTCAAGGAAATGGTCGCGCGCTTTCACGAGGCCGGGCTGGAAGTGATCCTCGACGTCGTCTACAATCACACGGCCGAGGGCAACGAACGCGGGCCGACCCTGTGCTTCAAAGGCATCGACAACTTCTCGTACTACCGGCTGCTGCCCGATCAGCCGCGCTACTACATCAACGACACCGGTACCGGTAACACGCTCAACCTCACGCACCGGCGCGTGATCCAGATGGTGACCGACAGTCTGCGCTACTGGGTCGCCGACATGCACGTCGACGGATTCCGCTTCGATCTCGGGACGATTCTCGCGCGCGAGCCGGGTGGCTTCGATACCGACAGCGGCTTCTTGCGCGCCGTCGGTCAGGATCCGCTGCTCGCCGACGTGAAGCTGATCGCCGAACCGTGGGACATCGGTCCGGGCGGCTATCAGGTCGGGCGATTCGCCCCGGGCTGGGCCGAGTGGAACGACCGCTTCCGCGACACGACGCGCGATTTCTGGCGCGGCGAAGCGCCGGCCTCGGCGCTCACCTCGCGCCTGTGCGCGTCGGGCGAAGTGTTCAACAACCACGGCCGCAAACCGTGGGCCAGCGTCAACTTCGTGACCGCTCACGACGGCTTCACGCTCAACGACGTGGTGACGTACAACGAGAAACACAACGAAGCCAACGGCGAGGACAACAACGACGGCAGTTCCGACAACCGGTCGTGGAACTGCGGCGCCGAGGGTCCGACCGACGACGCCGAGATCAACGCATTGCGCGAGCGTCAGGTCAAGAACATGCTCGCCACGCTGCTGCTCTCGCAGGGCACGCCGATGCTGCTGGCCGGCGATGAGTTTCGGCGCACCCAGGACGGCAACAACAACGCCTATTGCCAGGACGACGAGATCACCTGGACGGACTGGAGCCTCCGTGAGAAGAACGCTGAGCTCGTGCGCTTCGTGCAAGAGCTGACGGCGCTCCGTCACCGCTATCCGATCCTCCATCGTTCGCGCTTTCTCACGGGTGAATACGATGAGGCGCTCGACGTGAAGGACGTGACCTGGATCGCGCCCTCGGGCGACGAGATCGCTCCCCACGCGTGGGGCGACGCGCGCACGTTCGGCATGCTCGTCGATGGCCGCGCGCAGCCGACGGGCGTGCGCAAGCGCGGCGAAGACGCCACGATGCTGATCGTGTTCAACGCGCACTTCGAAGACGTTTCGTTCACGCTGCCGCACGCCACCGGCGGCGAGTGTTGGACGCGGCGCATCGACACGGCGATCGCGGGCGACGCCGGCGCACCATCAGCGAAACCGGGCGATGTCTACGACGTTCACGCGCGCTCGCTGGTACTCTTGGAGCTCGAATCCGCCGCACCCGCGTGACCTCCACCCATCGTCGCGAGCGGATCCTGACCGCGCTCGTCGTCATCGAAGCGGTCGAGCTCTTCGTCCTCGCGCCGCTCTCCGTCGAAACGGTCGTGCCGGCCGGCTCGTTCGTCGTGATCCTCGCGATCAACGTCGGCATCGTGCTCGCCGTCGTGTGGCACCAGCGCAATGCGGTGATCGCGGTCGGCTTCGCGACGCTGATCGAGATCGCGGCGGTCGTGCTGCGCGGGGTGCAACGGTCGACGAGCACCGAGCTGCTCGATTTCGCGGCGGTGCTGCTGCTGCTCGTCGCGCTCACCGTGTGTCTGGCGCTCGCCGTGTTCGGCCCCGGTCGCGTGACGATTCACCGCATCGTCGGCGCGGTCGCCATCTACCTCAACGTCGGCACGGTGTTCGCGCTCGCCTATCGGGTGATCGCGGCACTCGGGCCGGGACGGTTCTCGGCGTCACCCACGAAGCCGCTGACCGGCCACACGCTGACCGACCTGATCTACTTCAGCTTCTCGACGCTCACCACGACCGGCTACGGCGATATCGTGCCGATCGATCCGTTCGCGCGTGCGCTGGCCAACGTGGAATCGGTGATCGGTCAGCTGTTCCCGGCGACGCTGCTCGCGCGGCTGATCACGCTCGAGGTCGAGCACGGTCGCGCCGAGCGCACCGGGCGCATCGACTGACGATCAGGTCCGGGCGGCGAGCGCGCGATCGATCGTGTCGCTCAACGCGTCGACCGACACCTCATCCTCGTACGCGAACCCGTTGATGAAGATCGAGGGCGTGCCTTCGATGCCGCTCGCGTTACCCGACTGGCGGTCGCGATCGATGCGCGACTGATAGGCGTTCTCCGCGATCGCCGTGGAGACGAGTTGCGGATCGACGCCGGCCGCTTCAGCGTAGCCGCGCAGATCGCGCTCGGTCAGCGCGCGCTGGTGGCGGTAGAGCGCGTCGTACATCTCCCAGAACTTGCCGGCAGTCGCCGCCGCTTCCGAGGCTTCGGCCGCCGCCATCGCGTGCGGGTGCATCGGGAGCGGATACTGCCGGAACACGAACGCGACGCGGTCGCCGTACCGCCGGAGGATCTCCTCGATCACGCCGTTTGACTCGCCGCAGTACGGACACTCGAAGTCTCCGTACTCGGTGATCACCACCGCCGCGTCGAGCGAGCCGCGGACGTGATCTTCGCCGTCGGGCTCGGGGGTGAGGTCGGTTCCGTCTTGTGCCATGTGCGGGACTATACCCGATTTGCGAGCGACGGTGTAACTTGGTCGAGCGCGGGGTACCTCAAGGCGCGGTGCGCGTTTCAACACATCCGTCCGAAGCGGAATTCTCCGGCCATTACGGTCCGCTTCCGCTCGAACACGGTTTCCGATTTCGACTCTATGCCCCGTCCGCGAACGAGGTGACGCTCACGGCCGACGGCCGCACGTTGCCGATGGAACGCAGCGGGGAGTGGTTCGTCGTCGACGATCCGGAGGCGGCCGACGGCACGCGCTATACCTTCACGATCGACGGTTCCCTCACGGTCCCCGATCCGGGCTCGCGCTTCCAGCCCGACGGCGTGCACGGCGCGAGCGCGGTCGTCGCCGCGCCGTTCGACTGGCCCGACGACGGCTGGCGCGGGCGCCCCTGGCACGAGCACGTGATCTACGAACTCCACGTCGGGACGTTCACGTTGGAAGGCACCTACGACGCGGCGGCGCGCAAGCTCGACGACCTCGTCGCGCTCGGCATCACCGCGATCGAATTGATGCCGCTCTCGTCGTTTCCCGGCGAGCGCAATTGGGGCTACGACGGCGTGCTGCACTACGCGCCGTACGCCGGCTACGGCACGCCGCACGACCTCAAACGCTTCATCGCCGCCGCACACGCGCGCGGGCTCGCCGTGCTGCTCGACGTCGTGTACAACCACTTCGGGCCGGAGGGCAACTACCTCCACGCCTACGCGCCCGCGTTCTTCAACGAGGGCCGGCACACACCGTGGGGCGCGGCGCTCGACATCACCGTGCCGGCCGTGCGCAGCTACTTCATCGATAACGCTGCGTACTGGCTCACCGAGTACCGGTTCGACGGCCTGCGCCTCGATGCGACGCACGCGATCGTCGATCCGCAGCATCCCGCGTTCTTGCACGACCTGCGTGCCGAAGCGCTCGCGGCGGTCGCACCCGGGCGGCACGTCGCGCTCGTCGTCGAGAACGATCTCAACGACATCGCGCTGCTGGACGACGGCTACGACGCGCAGTGGAACGACGACGTGCACCACTGCGCGCACGTGATCGGCACCGGCGAGGCCGGCGGGTACTACGTGGATTACGACGCGCACCCGCTCTCGCTGCTCGGCCGCGCGCTCACGACCGGCTACGCCTACCAGGGCGAACCGTCACAGCACCGCGACGGGGTCGTGCGGGGCGCGCCGAGTGCGCGCCTGCCGCTCACCGCGTTCGTGACGTTCCTCCAGAATCACGATCAGATCGGCAATCGCGCGTTCGGCGAGCGGCTCGCGCGACTGGCGCCGCCGGCGGCGCTGCGCGCGCTCGCCGCGCTCGTGTACCTCGCGCCCTCGCCGCCGCTGCTCTTCATGGGCGAAGAGTGGTCCGCATCGACGCCATTTCTCTACTTCTGCGACTTCGAGCCCGAGCTCGCGCGGCTCGTCACCGAGGGACGCCGCCGCGAATTCGCGGCGTTTGCGGAATTCGCCAACCCCGAGGTACGCGACACGATCCCCGATCCGTCGGCGCGCGGGACGTTCGAGGCATCCATCCTGCGGTGGGACGAGCGACGCGAGACCGATCACGCGGCGATGCTCGCGTTCGTCACGAGCGTGCTGCACGCGCGTAAACAGCACGTGATCCCGCACATCGCGGGGATCACGGGCGTCGGCGCGCACGCCGAACGCGTGGGCAAACGCGGGCTCGCCCTGCGCTGGCCGCTCGCCGGCGGCACGCTCTACGCGGACGCGCAGCTGGGCGACGGTTCCGACGTGCCGTTCGCCGAAACGCTTCCCGGCGACACGTTCTTCAGCACGCACGGCGCGACGTACGCCCAGGGGCGCGCACCGGCGTGGAGCGTGCGCTGGTCGCGCGCGTGAGCGCGGTGCCGTTCCCGGCCTCGACCTACCGGTTACAGTTCGGTCCGCAATTCCGCTTCGCGGACGCCGAGGCGATCGTGCCCTACCTCTCGGCGCTCGGCGTCGATTGGCTCTATGCGTCGCCGTACTTCCGGGCGCGACCCGGCAGCCAGCACGGCTACGACGTCGTCGACCACAACCAGCTCAATCCCGACGTCGGCGACGAGCGCGAGCATCGCGCGATGATCGACGCGCTCCACGCTCACGGCATGCGGCATCTGCTCGACTTCGTGCCCAATCACATGGGGATCGGGAAGAACAATCCGTGGTGGCGCGACATGCTCGCCCTCGGCCCGCTCTCCACGTACGCGACGTTTTTCGACATCGATTGGAACGCGCGCTCGATCGGCCACGGCAAGGTCGTGCTGCCCGTGCTCGGCGATCACTACGGGAACGTGGTCGAACGGCGCGAACTCCACGTCGCCTACGATCGCCTTGCGGGCGAGTTCGTTCTGCGCTACTTCGATCGCGACTTTCCGCTCGCGCCCGCGACCTACGCACGCGTGCTCGAACGAGCGGCCGCGTCGTCGGCGAACGGCGCGAGCGCCGACATGCGCGAGCTTGCGGCGGCGTTCGGCGCCCTGCGCGGCCGGCCGCGCGAGCGGCGTCGCCAGGCGGCGCTGCGCGAGCGCATTGCCGAGCAGCGCCACGCGCTTGCCGAACGCATGACGAGCGATGACGCGTTCGCACGCGCCGTCGACACAGCGTGTGAGCGTTTCGCCGACGATCCCGACCGGCTCGATGCGCTCGTGCGCGCGCAGCACTACCGGCCGGCCTTTTGGCGCGTCGCCTCCGACGAGATCAACTACCGCCGTTTCTTCGACGTGAACGACCTCGCCGGATTGCGCGTCGAAGACGCCGAGGTGCTCGCGCGGACGCACGAACTCGTGTTCGCGATGATCGCCGACGGCCGCGTCGACGGGTTGCGCATCGATCACGTCGACGGCCTCGCCAACCCCGGCGGGTACGTGAATCTGCTGGTCGATCGCGCGCACGCGCTCGGACAACCGCTCTACCTCGTCGTCGAGAAGATCTTGCTCGGCGAGGAGCGCTTGCGCGCGAACTGGCACATCGACGGCACCACCGGCTACGACTACATGAACCTGGTGCTGGGCCTCTTCGTCGACCCGCAGGCCGAGCGCGGATTCGATCGCCTCTACACGCGCGCGACGGGTCGCACGGCGTCGTTTGCGGACGAGGCCTACGAAGCGAAGCGGCGCATCATGCGCGCCGACCTCGCGAGCGAACTCTCCGTGCTCGCCGACGCGCTCACGCGCATCGCGGCGACCGACCGGCGTTCGAACGACTTCACGATGCTGGCGATCCGGCGCGCGCTCATCGAGGTGATCTCGGCCTTCCCCGTCTACCGCACGTACGTGGTCGAGGACGCGATCGACGATGACGATCGCCGCATCATCGCGGGCGCGATCGGGCAGGCGCAAGCGCGCACCGAGATGCCCGACCCGGCGCTCTTCGCGTTCCTCGCCGACGCCCTCGCCGCGCAACTCGCCTTGACGCCGGGATCGCGCTACGACCGCACCGAGAACTTGCGCTTCGCGATGCGCTTCCAGCAATACACGGGGCCGGTGACCGCGAAATCGCTCGAGGACACCGCGTTCTATCGCTACGTGCGGCTGGTCGCGCTCAACGAGGTCGGCGGTGAACCCGCGCGCTTCGGGCGCAGCGTGGCGGAATTCCACGCGGCCAATGCCGAGCGTGCGCGCACGCACCCGCACGCGATGCTCGCCACGGCGACGCACGATCACAAGCGCGGCGAGGACACGCGCCTGCGCATCGCGGCGCTCAGCGAGTTTCCGGGCGAATGGAGCCGCGCGATCGCCCGCTGGTCGCGCATGAACGCGGCCTTCCGCAATGCGTCGCACGATGCGCCCGCGCCCGTCGACGAGTTGCTGTTCTATCAGACCGTCGTCGGGACGCTGCCGCCCGCGTTTCTCGGCGCGGAGCCGATTCCCGAGGAGACGCGCGCGGCCTACGTCGATCGCATGACCGCCTACGCCGTGAAGGCGGCGCGCGAAGCGAAACGCTTCACGCTGTGGACCGATCCGAACGCCGCGTACGAGGCGGCACTCGAGCAGTTCGTGCGCTCGGCGCTCGGCGCCGAGACGCCCTTCTTCCGCGACGCGCGCGCGTTGACGGCGCAGCTCGCACCGGTCGCCGCCGTGCACGGGCTCGCGCAAGTCGCGCTGAAGCTCACCTCTCCCGGCGTGCCGGACATCTACCAAGGGTGCGAGTTGTGGGATTTCTCGCTGGTGGATCCCGATAATCGCCGGCCGGTCGATTACGCGACACGCCGCGAGATGCTGGCGGCCTTTCGCGCACAGACCGATCTCGCGGCACTCGCGGACGGCCTCGCGGAGACGTGGCCCGACGGACGCGTGAAGCTCTTCCTCACCTGGCGTCTCTTGCAACTGCGTCGCGAGCGAGCGACGACGTTCGGCGGCGACGCCTATCGCGCGCTCGCCGTCGAGGGAAGCACGTCCGACGGCGTGGTCGCCTTCGCGCGCGACGACATCATCGTCGCAGCGCCTCGCCTCGTGCGCGCTCGCCTGGCGAACGGCGGAATTCGCCTCGCCGGCGGCAACGGCCGGCTCCTCACCGGCTTGCCGAGGCGCCGATTCCGCAGCGCGATCGACGATCGCACGTTGACCACCGCGGCCGACGGAACGCTCGACCTCGACGATGCCTTCGCGACGCTGCCCCTCGCGGTGCTCGTGGCGACCGGCGAGTGGGCGTAGTGCCTCCTACTTCACCGACGTCGTGATCGATGACCATCGCGCCGCGATCGACGCCGGCATGCAGAAGTTCCCGAGCGGCTCCGGTCTGCGTGCGATCGCCCTCGTCGTCGCGTGCGGCATGCAGCTCGAAGCGGTCGCGCGCGGCCTCACGCCGAGCCTCGATCTGTTCTTCGCGATGAGCGGCTTCGGCATGATCACGGCGACGTGGAAGCAATTCGCTACGCCGCGCGTGTCGCTGCGCACGTTCGGGCGCCGTTTGCGGGGCCTCGTTCCGCCGCAAGCACTCGCGGTGATTCCGATCGCGGCCGCGTTTGCCATCGCGCCGCGCGTCGCACCGCTGCTCACCGTCGTCTGGACGCTTGCCGATGGGGCAGCCTTCTGTATCGCGTTCGCGTTCGTGATCGCGTTCGACCGGCGGTGGTGCCTGCCGTTGCTCACGGCGTGGGGCGGACTGACGTTGCTCGTCGCGGCGATCGCCGCGCCGATGCACAATCGCTATCTCGACGTCTACGCGAACCCGCTGCTGATCGAGTTCGTCATCGGTGCGTTCGCCGGCTATGCGATACGCATGCGTCACACGATCACGTGGAGCAAACGCACCGTGACCTAGTGAGTAGGCAAACGCGCGAAAATTTTCAGCGCGACACTGTACTTTGTGGCGTGGATGCCGAGATTACAAGTGTCCGGGAGAGTGACTCGTGTCGTTTCGCATCCATGCCGCAATCGGCGTTCTGATTGCGGGAGCGTTCGTTTTCGGAGCGGTCGGTTGTGGCGGCGGGGGCGGATCGTCGGTCGTCGCCGCGTCGCCGGCGCTCAGTTCGGCGACGGCCGTGCCAGCCAGCGCGACCACCGCGCCGCCCGCGTCGACGGGCCCCCTTGCGATCGGGGCATTCGGTGGACTCAAAGGCGAGACGTGGACGGCGCACGCGTCGGGCAGCACCTACGATTACGCGGAGATCGTTACGATCGATTTTCCGACCGCCGTCAACCTGACGTCGTTCAACAACCACTTCAGCGTGTCGCCGTCGGTCCCGTGGAGCACGTACCCGCAGAATTACGGCAAGCGCGTGGAAATCACGATGCGCTATACGCCGGGAACCATCTACACGCTGAGCTTCGGCGCGGGCATCACGGCGACGAACGGCAACACGCTCGCGACGACGCAGACGTTCATGCTCTCGACGCCCGCGAACGTCATCATCCCCGCGCCGTCGCGCGCCGTCACGGGCGAACCGTATCGCTACGGCTTTCTCGTGCACCCCTACCCGCCGTCGCTCTCGGGATCGACCGAGAGCGGCGTGATGAACGTGCTCGCCGCGACACATCCCGGCTTCGTTCGCATCGACTGGACCGGCGCGGTCGTGATGCCGACGGCGACGACGACCAACTTCGCCCCGTACGACGCGATCGTCTCGCTGCTCGCCGCGCACGGGATCACCGAATTGCCGATCCTCGAGCAGTACACCACCGCGGGATGGCAGTCCGAGGGGCAAGCGTATCCGGCCATCTACTCGACGCCGCAGCTCTACGCGCAATTCGTCGGGACCGTGGTCGCGCATCTGGCAACGACGGCGCCGCAGATCACGCGCGTCGAACTCTTCAACGAGCCGAATCTGACCGGCTGGTGGTCGTCGCCGAATCCGGCATATGCCGCGACCGACGGCAGCGCGACGGCGGCCTACATGCTCGCCGGCTACGCCGCCGCGAAGCAGGCGAATCCGTCGATCACGGTCGTGGGCCCGGCACTCGCGAGCGGCGGCGACGACGTCGATCCGCGCACGTTCCTCACCACGATGTATGCCAACGGTTGCCGCACGGGAACGTGTTGGGACGTGCTCTCCGTCCACAACTACTCGTGGATGGATCCGACCTATGCGGTCAGTGCGTCGGCCAGCAACCGTTGGCAGATCTACCAGGATCTCCAAGCGATCGCGGTCGCGAACGGCGATCCGAAACCACACGTCATGCTCACCGAGTGGGGCTTCTCGACCGCCGACGTGGACGACGGCTTCGATCCGGCGGTGCAGGCGCGCTACATGGCGCTCGGGTTCAACCTGATGCTGGCCGATCCGACGATCGACGGAATCGTCTGGGCATCCGTCTACGGCACGGGATCGGACTTCTGGTCGCGCGTCGCGGTGACCGACGCATCGTTCAACCCGCTGCCCGCGGCGGGAACGTTCACCACGTTCGCGCGGCCCTGATCACGTCGCGCGATAGGCATTGGCGGACGAGTGCCATTCGCACACGCTGCCGTCGCGCATGACGAACGTCTCGCAGCCGTCGACTTCGGCGTTGAAGCCGTCGTTGCGCGCCTTGGTGGCGGTCCAATCGACGTTGCCGTCGGTGCGTGCGGCGGCCCGCGCCTTCGAATAGTTGAACTGCGGGGATTTCGCCTGCGCGTTGAGCGCGCGAACGAGCGTCTGGGCCTGCGTCATGTGGTCCCCTTCTTCGGCGAACGGCGCACGACCCCAGCGGCGAGCGGGCGGCGGCGCACCCGAACGGTGCCGGTCGGCATCGGCCACGGCTGCACGAGCCAGCCCACGATCGCCATCACCAGCGCCGCCACACCGCCGGCCACGAACGCGAGCGGAGCGCCGCCGCTCTGCGAGAGGCCGCCCGCGATCAGCGAACCGACGGGCCCGGTCGCGATGAAGACGTAGCTGTAGAGCCCGCTGATCCGGCCCTGGATGTGCGGCGGCGTCGCGAGTTGCACGATCGCGTTCGAGCTCGACGTGTAGATCGCGTAGAACACGCCCGTGGCGATCAGGGCGATCGCCACGCCGATCAGCGAGCGTTGCGTGGCGACGAGGAGCTGGGCCGCGCCGAAGCCCGCCGCGGCGATCAGCAGCAGCCCGCGCGACGCCCGCGTGCGGCCGGCCGTGATGAAGGCGCCGGCGACCGCGCCGAGACCGAACGCCGCGGTGATGAAGCCATAGGTCTGCGCCGTCCCGTGCATGGTCGTCCGCGCGAGCACCGGCAGCACGACGTTGAAGTTGATGCTGATCGTCGAGATCACCAGCAGCATGCCGAGCACGACGCGCACGGTCTTCGTCCGGCGCGCGTACCCGAGGCCTTCGCGAATCGACGCGAGCAACGTCGCGCGCGATCGCGTGACGTCGGCGTGGAACTCGGCCGGCCGCATCATGCCGAGAGCGACGATGACGGCGATGAAGCTCACCGCGTTGAGCGCGAAGCACGCGGCCACGCCGACCTTGGCGATCAGCACGCCCGCGACGGCAGGTCCGACGACGCGCGTCGCGTTGTTCACGCTCGCGTTGAGCGCGATCGCGTTCGGCAATTCACCGCGGCCGACGAGCTGCACCATCAGCGCCTGGCGGCTCGGGTTGTTGAACGGCAGGATCGAACCGCGCACGAGCGCGATCGCATCGATCGCCCAAACGCTATCGACGTGCAGGTAGGCCACGATGGCCAGCGCCGCCGCTGCCAGCGCCATGCCCGTTTGCGTGATCATCATGCTGCGCTGGCGATCCCAGCGATCGGCGAGCGCCGCGCCGATCAACCCCAGCACCGCGTACGGCGCGTAGAGGCAAAAGCCCAGCACGCCGACCGCCGCCGCCGAGTGCGTGAGATCGAGGATCAGCCAGGCCTGGGCGGAGTTCTGCAGCCACGTGCCGATCTGCGAGACGAGCTGCCCGCAGAAGTACAGCCGGTAATTCCGATGGAGGCGAACGCTGGTGAAGATGCGGGTCGCACCCCGTCAGTGCATGGCCAGCAACAGGTCGAGCGCGTGCCGCACCGCGTCGATCGTCACCTGATCGGTCAGCGTTCCCTCGGCGTCGAAGCGCTGCGCGGCGTTGAACACGATGACCTCGAATCGCGGCAGTTGCCGCGCGCCGACCGAGTGCAGGATCTCGCGAAACGCGACCTGCATCCGCACCGCGCCGAACGCGCCCGTGCCGCACCCGAACACGGCGACCGGCTTGCCCGCGAACGGGCTTGCCGCCGCCGGGCGCGAGATCCAGTCGATCGCGTTCTTCAGCACACCCGGAATGCTGTGATTGTATTCCGGTGTGACGAAGAGCAGCCCGTCGGCCGCGCGCACCCGTTCTTTGAGCGCGTGCACGATCGGCGGCAACTGCGTCTCGCAATCCTGATCGTAGTGCGGCAGATCGCGCAAACGCTCGTCGATCTCGATCGACATGCCGGCGGGTGCGAGACGCAGCGCGTTGTTCAACAACATGCGGTTGTACGAGCCTCGACGGAGACTGCCGCACATGGCGAGCACGTTCATCGCCGAGCCTTAGACCCCGACGGCGAGCGCATTGGTGACGATCTGCTGCGCTTCGGCGATCATCGCGTCGAGGTGTTGCTCGTCACGGAAGCTCTCCGCGTAGATCTTGTAGATGTTCTCCGTGCCCGACGGCCGTGCGGCGAACCAGCCGCTTGCGGTGACGACCTTCAGGCCGCCGATCGGCGCGCCGTTGCCCGGCGCGGCCGTGAGTTTGGCGAGGATCGGTTCGCCGGCGAGTTCCGCGTCGCGCACCGCATCAGGTGAGAGCTTCGCGAGCGCGGACTTCTGGTCGGGCGTCGCGGGCGCGTCGATGCGCTTGTAGTGCGGCGTCCCGAATTCGGCGGTCAAGTCGCGGTAGTGCACTCCCGGCTCGTTGCCCGTGCGCGCGGTGATCTCGGCCGCGAGCAGATCCATGATCAGCCCATCCTTGTCGGTCGTCCAGACCGTGCCGTCGCGTCGCACGAAACTCGCGCCCGCGCTCTCCTCGCCACCGAACGCGCAGCTGCCGTCGAAGAGACCGGGCACGAACCACTTGAAGCCGACCGGCACCTCGAGCAGCGTGCGTCCGAGGCTCGCGACGACGCGATCGATCATGCCGCTGCTCACGACCGTCTTGCCGATCGAGACCGCGGCGCTCCAGCGCTCGCGGTGACCGATCAGATAGCGGATCGCTACGGCGAGGTAGTGGTTCGGATTCATCAACCCGGCACTCGGCGTGACGATGCCGTGGCGGTCGCTGTCGGCGTCGTTGGCGAACGCGAGATCGTACCGGTCCTTGAGCGCGACGAGGCTCGTCATCGCGTACGGGCTCGAGGGATCCATGCGAACCTTCCCGTCGCCGTCGACGGTCATGAATGAAAAGGCCGGATCGATCGTGCGATTCACCACCGTCACGTCGAGCCCGTAGGTCGCGTTGATCGCATCCCAATAGTGCAGCGAGGCGCTGCCGAGCGGATCGACGGCGAGGTTGAGACCCGACGCGCGGATCGCCTCGAGATCGACGATCGATGCGAGATCGTCGACGTAGGGCTGGAGCAGATCGTCGGCGTGCGTCGTTTCGGCGTTGATCGCGCGCTCGTAGCGCATGCGCCGCACGCCGGCAAGATCGGCGCGCAGCAGATCGTTGGCCCGGTTCTGCACCCACGAGGTGATGTCGGTGTCGGCGGGTCCGCCGTTGGGCGGATTGTACTTGAAGCCGCCGTCGTCGGGTGGATTGTGTGAGGGCGTGACGACGATCCCGTCGGCGAAGCCGCTCGTGCGGCCGCGATTGTAGGCGAGGATGGCACGCGAGATCGCGGGCGTCGGCGTTGCGCCGTCGTCGCGTTGCACGATCGTCGTGACGCCGTGCGCGGCGAGCACTTCGATCGCACTGCGTTGCGCGGGTCCCGAGAGCGCGTGCGTGTCCTTGCCGATGAAGAGCGGGCCGTCGATGCCCTGAGCCTGACGGTACTCGCAGATCGCCTGCGTGATCGCGAGGATGTGACGTTCGTTGAATGCGGACCGGAGCGACGACCCACGGTGGCCGCTCGTGCCGAAACTCACGCGTTGCGCCGGATCGGCGACGTCGGGAACGCGGTCGTAATAGTCGCCGATCACCTGGGCGACGTCGATGAGGGCGTCGGACGGAACGCGTCGTCCGGCAAGCGGTGAGAGCGGCATGCAACTCCTCGGATAGGTCGGTCTTCGATGTTCCGCGCCGTCAATCGCGAACCTATAGACGTGCGGACAAATGTGCCGTCCTTCGCGACGGCGGTCGAAGCGATCGAAGATGAGATCGCGCGCGACCGTGCCGACCCGTTGCTTGCGGAAACGGCGCTGCCGCGGCTCTACCACCACGGTGCGGCCGTCGAGCGCGCGGTCGTGCTCTATCACGGTTTCACCAATTGCCCGCAACAGTTCGACGAGCTGGCTCGCCGTCTGCACGCGCGCGGGTGCAACGTGTACGTGCCACGCCTCCCGCTCCACGGCCGGCGCGACCGGCTCACGCACGCGCTCGCGGGGTTGAACGATGGGCTGCTCGCGCACGCGAGCACCGCTTCCTATCAGTTGGCGCGCGGTCTCGGCACGCGCGTCTGCGCGGCGGGCTTGTCGCTCGGCGGCTCCATGGCGCTCTACCTCGCGCTGACGGAGCCGATCGATCTGGCGGTGCCGATCGCGCCGTTCCTCATGCCGATCGGCGTTCCCGGCTGGCTCGGCGTTCCCGTGATGAACGCGATCGCACGGCTACCGGAGCGCTACGTGTGGTGGGATCCGCGCATCAAGGAACGCTCGCTGCCCGACTACGCGTATCCCGGCTTTCCGTCGCGTGCGCTCGCGCGGTGCGTTTTCTTCGGCAACCTCGTGGCGGCAGCGGCCGGCGCGCCGCGCGCGGCGCGGTGCACGCTCGTCACCAACGCGCGCGAGACGGCGGTGAGCAACGGCGCCGCCCAGCGCCTCCTCCAAGGCTGGATCGCCGGCGGCGCGCCGTACGTGCACGAGACGTTGCGCGGTCTCGGCAAACCGCGCCATGACATCATCGATCCGACGACGTTCCCGCAAGCGCGAACGCTGGTCTATCCCGCGCTGGAGTCGATCGTGCTCGGTTAGCGGCGATCGTCTCTCCCGCCGCCGCCGCCGGCGTGCTGCGCGGGCGCCGCGCGTTGCTGCGGAGCCGCATGCTGTTGCGGTGCCGGTGCTGCGCGTTGCGGTGCCGGTGCTACGCGCTGCGGTGCCGGTGCGGCACGCTGCGGAGCCGCATAATGCGCTTGCGGAGCGGCGTGCGCCGGTGCCGCGTAATGAGCCTGCGGCGCGGCCGCGGCGTGGTGCACTTCGGGCGCGGCGGCCGCATGATGCACGGCAGGCGCGGCGGCGGCGCGGTGCGCTTCGGGCGCCGCGCGGTGCGCTTCGGGCGCGGCGGCCGCGTGATGCACGGCAGGCGCGGCGGCGGCGCGGTGCGCTTCGGGCGCCGCGCGGTGCGCTTCGGCATGCGCCGCGGGACGCGCGACGGTCCGCGCGGCGGCGGGCCGGTGCGACGCACTATACGGTCGCGCTACGGCGGCGGCGGCGGGTTTGCCGTGGTTCACCGAGCTGAAGTTCGAGCGGTCGCGAGCGGCGTACGTCGCGTGCTGGCGCTGCACGGCGGTCGGCGCGATGCGATGGCTGCGCGCGATCTGTTCGTCGCGCGACGTCGGACGCGCGTTGATGCCGCCGTGGCCGCCGTTGTAGCTGACCCGGTTCCACGAGCGCACGACGACCGACGAATTGCTGTAGAAGCTGTGCACGTAGCGGCGGTTCACGTGCGTGATCGCGGTGTTGTAGCGGAACGTGCGCCCCTGCCACGACCCGCCGGCATAGCCGTGGCCGTAGTAGCCGTAGCCGTAATTCACGCCGCCGTAGAAACCGACCGCGGCCGCCCAGTAGCCGTTGTTCCACCCGTAATAGCCGTTGTTCCAGCCCCAATATCCGGGCGTCCAGAGCAAGCCGGGGGAGGGCGCCGGCACCCACGTGCCGGGCACCCAGTAGTAGCCGTCGGCCGGATCGTACGCCCAGTACCCGGGTGACCAGATGTAATTCTGCTGCGGGCACGGCGGCTGCACGTAATACGGGATCGGCGGCGGCCCCACGTTGACCCGGACGCCGATGGAGACTTGCGCGGCTGCCGGAACGGTGGTCACGGAAAAGGCAAACGAAACGACGGCAGCTGCAATGAGCGCGCACAGGCGAAACGGTCGAAGCACGCTGCACTCCTTCCCGGTTTTCAGGCGATTAACCGCCCGGGGGGCTACTGCGCCGAGCGCTGCGCGAAGTGGACGAAGGCGTCGAGCGCCCACGACACCACCGCGCCGCAGCACAGCGCCGAGACGATCGTCGCCGGGATCACCAGCCGCCGTTCGTGGTCCTCGAGCAGCGAGCGTCCCAGCATCGCGATCGGCGCTGCCCCGACGAGGAAGCCGACGATGAGGATGCTGACGTCGAAGTTTCCGGACACGCGGCGTCGTACGTCATGACCGTGAACAGCACCCTTCCCGAGCACGCCGGCACGATCGACTTCCGCGAGTACCGCACGTGGTACCGTTCCGTGGGCGCGGATGCGCCGGGCCGGTTACCGCTGGTCGTGCTCCACGGCGGCCCCGGTGCCACGCATCAGTACCTCCAGCCGCTCGAGGCGCTCGCGCGCACCGGCCGCCGCGTGATCTTCTACGACCAGATCGGCTGCGGCCGCTCCGATCACCCCACCGATCCCGCGTTCTACGAAGTGGAAACGTTCGTCGCCGAACTCGACGCGCTGCGCGAGCAACTCGATCTGCCGGCGGTGCACGTGCTCGGCCAGTCGTGGGGCGGCATGCTCGCGATGGAATATGCGCTCACCCATCCGGCCGGTCTCGCCTCGATCGTCGTCGCCGACTCACCGGCCAGCATGACGTTGTGGGTGAGCGAAGCGAACCGGCTGCGTGCCGAGCTGCCCCCCGAGATCGAGCGCGCGCTGCGCGAACACGAAGCGGCGGGCACCACGGCCGACCCGGCCTACGTCGCCGCATGCGACGTCTTCTATCGCCGGCACGTGTGCCGGCTCGCGGAGTGGCCGGCCTGCGTCAACGATGCGTTCGCATCGCTCGCATCCGACGGCCTCGTCTACAACCTGATGAACGGACCGAGCGAATTCCACTGCATCGGCAAGCTCAAGGACTGGGACATCACCGCACGCTTGGACGAGATCGACGTGCCCACGCTCTTGCTGAGCGGCCGCTACGACGAAGCGACGCCCGCGATCGTCGGCGCGATCCACGAACGCATTCGGCGCTCGGAATGGATCGTCTTCGAGGAGAGTTCGCACATGCCGCACGTCGAGGAACCGGCGGCCTTCAATGCCGCGGTGCGCGGCTTCATCGCCGGCGTCGAAGCGCGGCGCTAAGGAGGATCGATGCTCGAGGATATCAGCGACGTCGACAAGCGGAAATACGGGGTCACGCTCTTCAACGCGACCTGGGACGCCATGGAGCGACCCGCGCGCACGCCCGCCGAGGACGACGCGATGCTCGCCATGGCGTATGCGTCGGCGTACTTCTGGAGCTTCGTCGCGAAGCCCGAGAATTTCGCGCGCAGTCAGTGGCAACTCTCGCGCGTGTACACGGTGCTCGGCCGTGCGGAACCCGCGCTCTACCACGCGCAGCGCAGCCTCGATCTCTGCATCGAGCACGATCTCGAAGGCTGGGATCGTCCGTTTGCCTACGAGGCGCTGGCGCGCGCCCACGCCCTCGCCGGCGACGCATCGGCGACGGCGGCCGCACTCGAACGAGCAAACGCGCTCGGCGCGCGCATCGAAGGACAAGGCGATCGCGACCACTTCTTCGCCGAACTCGCGACGATCGAGGCGCCGGCCGCTTAGCGAACCGCGCTCTCCTCGACGAGCATGTCGCCGTCGCCGATCGCGAGATCGGCGCCGCGCCAACGCACCGACGATCCGCCGAGGCCCCACACCCAGAGCGCGAACCCCAGCAGATCGCGCGGCACCGTCATCCATGCGGGCGCCGGCGCGATGTCGAGCGCGCGCGCGGCGACGCGCGCCAGCACGACGCGGCTCGCGAACGCGGCGGCCAGCATGATCGCACCGCGCGCACGGCTGCGCGAGGCGAGCGCGGCGAGCAGGGCGAGCGACACGGGATACGTGACGAAGACGCCCGCGTAGCCGCGCGATCGCACGCCGCGGATCGTGCGGTGCCAGCGTAACTCGTGCGTGAAGAGCGCGGGCACGCTGCGTTCGGAGATCGTCGTCTTGACCACGTAACTCGAGATCACGACGCGCAGACCGCGCGACGCGATGAAGTTGCCGAGCATGTAATCGTCGGCCAAGTGCGGCGCGAGCGCTTCGAACCCGCCGATCGCGCGCAGCGTCTCGGCGCGGAACGCGTTGGTCGGACCGAAGCAGTGCCGCAGCGGCGTGCCCGCGAGCCGCTCGACCAACGCGGCCGGGATGAATTGCTCGTTCATGAACATCGCGCCGAGACGCGAAGCGAACGTCGCGTCGGGATGGCCGGAGAAGAGCGCGGTCACCGCACCCACGTTCGGATCGCGCAACGGCGCCGTGACGGTGCGCAGATATGCCGGATCGACCAGCGTATCGCTGTCGGCGAGCACCAGCACGTCGTGCTTGGCGTAGCGCATCATCGAGAGCACGTTGGCGAGCTTCGGATTGCGCGAGGAGGGTTCGAAGCCGATCGCGATGTCGATCGTCGCACGCGGCAATGCGGCCGCGAGCCGGCGCGCAAACGGCAGCGCGTCATCGTTCTCGCGCGCGACACCGAGCACGAGTTGGTAATCCGGATACTCTTGCGTTGCGAAGGCACGCAGGTTGGCCTCGAGCGAGAACTCCGTGCCGTGGAGCGGAACCAGCAACGTCACCGGCGGCGTCGCCACGCTCGTGTCGGCGGTGCGGCGGCCGAAGCGCACCGTGCACGCGATCGCCACCGCCATGTATCCGAGAGAAGCCACGAATGCGACTTCCGTCGTCCGTGAAACGACGGTGTTGAAGGATCGCCAAAAGCCCATGCTCGGCCTGTCTTTTCCGCATGCACGCGAAGCGGGCCCGCTCTCGCATGCGGCGAAAACGCCATTCCGATGGTCAATCGGGTCCAACGCGTCGCTCCCGCCCGTTTTCGGCGGCGGGATCACGCCGCCGTCAACGCGCTCTGGGTCGGGGTTCACTTCCAAGACGCGGCGCTGATGGCGATTATCGTACCGGCGCTCTTGCTCACGCTCGCGCCGCGCAACCACACCAACGTGCTCGCGTTGCTCTCGACGTTGGCGGCGGTCGGCACCGCGATCGCGCCGCCGTTCGCCGGCGCGTTCTCGGATTGGAGCCGCCGCCGCGGCGGCGACCGGCGCACGCAAACCGCGGTCGTGCTCGCGATCGACACCCTGGCGCTCGTCGCGATGGCGTACGTGTCGACGGTGGTCGAGCTTGCGTCGGCACTCGTCATCGCGATGGTCGCGCTCTCCATCGGTTCGACGATCTACCAGGTGCTCGTGCCCGAGATCGTGCCGCGACCGATGTGGGGAACGGCCGCCGGCTTCCGCGGCGCGATGACGCTGGTCGGCACGATCGTCGGCCTCATCCTCGCGGCCATTCTCTCGCCGCACAATGCGCTGCTCGCCGCGGCAGCGGGGGTCGGCCTCGGCGCGCTCACGCTCGTCTTCGTGCCGGCCGCACCACCGTACGAGCCGACCGCGCCGCGCGGCACGGGCGCCGTCGTTCGCAGCCGGCGTGATCTCTTCGTCACCATGATCGCGCGCGCGTGGATCGTGCTCGGGATGACGCTGCTCAACACCTACGTGCTCTACTTCTTCCACGACATCTTGGGCGTGCACGATGCATCGCTCGGCACCGGCCTCGTCGCCGGCGCCGCGATGGTCGGCGCGATCGTCTCGAGCGTCGCGGCGGGCGTGCTCTCCGACAAACTCGACCGCCGGCTCGTGGTCTGCCTCTCGGGCTTGCCGATGGCGGCCGCCGCGCTCGGTTTCGCGCTCGCGCCCGACATGCGGATCGTGTTCGTCTACTCGGCGCTCTTCGGCTTCGGCTACGGCGGCGTGTTCTCGGTGGGTTGGGCGCTCGCACTCGACGCGATTCCCGAACTCGGCGACGTGGCGCGCGATCTCGGCGTGTGGGGAACGCTCTCCAACTTGCCGATGATCGTCGCGCCCGCGATCGGCGCGATCATCATCGCGCACGGCACCACGCCGGCCGAGGGTTATCGCTGGCTCTTCGCCTCGGCCAGCGCGTGCTTCTTGTTCGGCTCGCTCACGGTACTGGCGGTGAGCACGACGACGGCGCAGCGACGATGAAACCCAATTGGCTGATGATGGCCGTCGCGATCGGTGCGCGGCAATGCTATTGGCCGTTCAAGGTGCGCGTGCGCCAGTGGGGCGGGCTGCCGGCGAATCGCGGTGCGACCGTGCTGATCACCAACCACCAGTTCGGCGACGAAGGCGAGATCGTGATCTCGCGCGTCTTCCTCACGCATCCCTGGAAGCGGCTCGTCATGGTGAACTCGCGGCGCACGTTCGAGACGGGCTTCTTCGCCGCGCGCCTGCCGTGGACGGCGCCGTTCATGCGGCACGTCAACCCGACGGGCTTGTGGGAACGCTTCAGCATCCTTCCCGTCGAGAACCACCTCTTCTCGCGCACGCTGCTCAGTCTCGCGGAAGAGATCCGCGGCGTGCACGGTGACATCACGCTCGACGACATCTTGCCGCCCGAGCGCATCGCGCCGATCGGCGTGCCCGGATCGCTCCGGCTGAGCGATCTGTGGTCGATGCCCAACTTCTTCAAAGCGCAGACGACGATCAAGGTCGCCTATCTCAAGGATCCGTACCGGCGTGAAGCGCTCGAGCATTTCCGCACGACCTCGGCGGCCGACGTCGCGCGCATCGTCGAGACGATCCGCGACGGTGCGACCTTCTACGTGACGCCCGAGGGCGATTTCAGCCACGACGGCCGCATGCACCGCATGCGCGGCGGGATCACCGACGCGGTGGTACCGATCGCGACCCCGTATCTCTGCGCGATCGCCTACGATCCGTTCCGCGGCCGGCGCTTGGGCATGCTCTATCGCATCCTGCGCGCGCCCGAGGGCGATCTCGGTACGGCGCTTGCCGCCGCGCGTCCGGTCACCACGAGCGCGCTCGTCGCAACGGCGCTCCGCACGCGCAGCGTGCCGTTCACCGCCGCCGACATCATCTCGGCCGGGGAGAAGCAACTCGCGCTCTTGCCGCGCAATCTCTTCGTCGATCCCGAACTGCGGCGCGACCCCGCGGCCTGCGTCACCGCGGCACTCGACGGTCTTGCGTTATGCGGGGGACTCTACGCGCTCACGAACGGCTCGTACGTGTTGACCGGTCATTGCATCGACCGGCGCTTTCCGCACATCGCCGACATGATTGCCTATCAGTCCACCATGCTCGACGAAACGCTCGAATGTGCCGAGCAACTCGCAGCGCCGGCGCCCGCCGCTGTTACGGCTTGAGGAACGCCCACGCGAACGCGACCCAGCCGCCGACGAAGCAGAGGCCGCCGATCGGCGTGATCGCACCGAGCACCGTGATGCCGCTCAGCGCGAGCGCGTAGAGGCTGCCGCTGAAGATCGCGATGCCCGCCAGCAGCAGCCAGCCGGCGACGTCGAGCGCGCCGCCGGTCGCGGCGTGCGACGCGACGACGATGCCGAGCGCGACGAGACCGAGCGCGTGCACGAAGTGGTAGAACACCGCGCGCTCGTAGATCTGCAGCCCGTACGCGTCGAGCCGCTCCTTGAGCGCGTGCGCGCCGAAGGCACCGACCAGCACCGCGAGCGCGAGCAACAGCGCGCCGGTCGCGCCCCAGTTCATCGTCGTCCCGTCGCTACGCGACGAGACGCGCAGCCGGGATTTTTTCCTTGGCCGGGAGCGGCGGCAACATCCGCAGCCCGAGCAGCAACGCCGTCGCGATCCGCGGGATCAATCGCGGACGCAGCAGTCGCCGATCGAGGCGCGCCAACATTGCGCGATTCTCACGCAACCCGATCTCGAGGAACTGTTTCGGCGTGACGCCGGCGAGGATCTCGGCCGATCCGCCGCCGGTGAGGTCGAGGTTGGTCGTCGTCTGCGATCCCGCCGCCCCCTGCGACGTGTGCAGAATCGCTTGCACCTGATAGCGGATCGCACGGAACGCGCGCGAGAGCGGATTGGTCCGGCCCGCGACCGCTTCTTCGTAGCGCCACCAGTTCAAGAAGAAGATGATGTGACGCGCCTCTTCGAACAAGAGCTGTTCGAAGATGTCGAGCAAGCCCGGCGGGAAGATGCCCTTCTCGCGCGCCAGCGCGAAGCCGGTGAAGCCGATGAACGAGTCGGTACACTCGCCGAAACCGAACGTCACGAAATCGTCGCGCTCGACCGGCTTCGCCGAAACCGGCACGGCATCGATCTCGATACCGTAGTGCGCGAGCATGAACTTGAGGAGACGGCCGTGGCGCGTCTCCTCGTAGGCCTGCAGTTCGATCGCGCGCCGCACGAGCGGGTCCTCGATCGTCTCGGCAAAGACCGTGATCATCCGGCCCGCCTCTTGCTCGAGGCTGAGCGCAAACGCCCAGAACGGGAACGAACGCAGCAGATCGAGGTGCTTGGGCTCGAGCCGCGGCCACGGCAACGACTCCGGCTCGTACGCCATGTGCGTCGAGAGGAAGACGTTGCACAGCAGGTCGCGATGCTCGGGCGTTCCGACCTTGATCCTCATGCCGTGATGGCCTCCTGACGGCGCTCGGAGACGTTGTTCTGACGGTCGCGGAGGTAGCCGAAGAACTCGCCGCCCTCGCGCAAGCGGCGCACGAGCATCTGGCGGCTCGTCACCATCTCGCCGACGATCGAGGCGATCTTCTTCGGACGGAAGTAGAACTCGCGATACATGCGCTCGACCGAATCTTCGATTTCGGCGGTCGAGAGCGTGTCGTACCGCAGGGTCGAGGTCTGGATGCCGCTGCCCGACACGAGATGGTTGCCGCCCGTCGCCTTGTTGTCGGCCGCGAACCAGCCGTTGGCCAGCGCTTGATCGTAGAGCACCGTGCCCGGATAGGGCGAAGCGATCGACACCTGGATCGTGTGCGGGTCGAGCTCCTTGGCGAACTCGATCGTCTCGCGCACGGTTTCCGGCGTCTCGACCGGCAGACCGATGATGAACGTACCGTGCACCTTGATGCCGAGCTTGTGGCAGTTCTTCATGAACTCGCGCGCCATCTCGAGGTTGAGTCCCTTGCGGATGCGGTGCAAGATCTCCTGATTGCCCGATTCGAAGCCGACGAGCAGCACGCGCAGCCCGTTGTCGCGCAACGTCTTGAGCGTGTCGTAGTCGACGTGCGCGCGCGCGTTGCACGCCCAGCTGAGCTTGAGCCGCTTCATGTGCTTGGAAAGCGCGATCGCATACTCTTTTTCGTTGGTCAACGTGTCGTCGTCGAACATGTACTCGCGCACGCTCGAGCCGAAGATGCCCACCGCCTCATCGAGATCGCGGCCGACTTGCTCGGGGCTCTTGTGGCGGAACTTGTGGCCGCCGATCGTGTGCGGCCACAGGCAGAACGTGCACTTGGCCGTGCAACCGCGGCCGGTGTACCACGAGACGTACGGGTGGAGCAGGTAGCCGTTGTAATACTTGCGGACGTCGAGAAACTTCGCGTACGTCGGCAGCACGCTCGGCATCGCGTCCCAGTCGTCGATCATCGGCCGTTCCGGGTTGGCGTGGATCACACCGTTCTCATCGCGATACGTCAACCCGAGGATCTCGTTCCAGGGCCGGTCTTCGGCGAGTTCCTTGCACGTGTAGTCGAACTCGTTGCGGCAGACGAAATCGATGATCGGGTTCTGCTGCATCGTGAGGTCGGGCAGCACGGCCACGTGGGCGCCGATGAAGCCGATCTTCGTGTTCGGCTTCTGCTCTTTGATGCGGCGCGCGCACTCGACGTCGTTCGGCAACGACGGGGTCGAGGTGTGCATGATGACGAGATCGTGGCTCTTCGCCGTCTGCAACACGTCCTCGATCGTGAGGCCGTGCGGACCGGCATCGACGAGCGTGCTCCCGGGAACCAGCGCGGCCGGCTGCGCGAGCCACGTCGGATACCAGAACGAGGTCACCTCGCGCTTGGCTTGATAGCGGGCCCCCGCCCCACCATCGTACCCGTCGAAGGACGGCGGACTGAGAAACAGCGTTTTCATATCCCGCAATACTCGAACGATACCGGCGCTGATCCCTGCCTCGGATGCATTCCATTGCGACCTTCGTCGGATCAGAGATCGAGCGTGCTCTTCGCGAAAACGTCCTCGATGCGCACGAGTTTCTCGGTGAGTCCCTGTTCGTACAGATAGCGCGCGATCGTCTCGAGCACGGGGCGCGCCGCGCGGATGCCGTAGGCGAGCGGATCCCGCTGCAGCGCCGCGGTCGCATCGGTGCCGAGCAATCCGGTCGCCGTCCACGGTTGCAGATCCGCGGCGCGCGCGGCGGCAAGTTGGTCCTTCACCGTGACGAACGCCTTGTAGAGGTTGAGCGCGATCCACGGGTGCTGCTCGAGCAGCGTGCGCCGCACCACCACGGTGTGATTGATCGGAAAGATCCCGGTCTTCGCGAAGTAGCGGCGGCCTTCGGCGAGCGGATCGGGGAAGAGCGTGCGAATCGCCGCGCTCTTCGAGAGATCCGAGCGGCTGCGATCGACGAGGTTCGCATCGGTGAGGTAGATGACCGTCGCGTCGAGCGATCCGTCGGCGAGCATCTCGCCGATGCTCGAGTCGCGCGAGATGTAGTTGAGCTTCACACCCGGCGGCGGCGTGAAGCCGGTCGAACCGCCGTGGCTCTGCTCCGGATTGCGCTCCATGAACCACTCGATCGTGCGCGGGTCGACGCCGAACTCATCGCTCAGCACGCCGCGCGTCCACACCGCCGCCGTCTGCTGATACTCCGGTACGCCCACGCGCTTGCCGGCCAAGTCGGCCGGCGTCTCGATGCCCGCGCCGGCGCGCACGATCGGACGCACGTGGAAGAATTCGCGCGTCGTGAACACCGGGATCGCCACCCAATCGGTCATCCCGCGCGACGCCGAGATGAACAGCGACGACGTCGACATCTCCGAGACGTCGAACTCCGCGAACTTCAACTGCCGCCAGAACATCTCCGAGGGGTGCACGGCCGTGCCGAGGAGCCGCAGACCTTGCGCGGTGACGGTCCCGTCGAGGATCGGCTGCGTGCGGGGGTTCAGGGCGAACGCGGCGCTGAGATCGAGCGTCGTGCGGGCACGCTCGGAGCGGTGGTCGGTGGTCATCCGTACGAGCATATGGTCTCGGCGTCGCGCCGTCCAATCCCCGCCGGGATCCTCCGATGCACGGAGCAGATGAGTCGCAAGCGGTCGCTCCCTGCGCGGCGGCGAAAACGGGCCGCGTGAGCGGCGACGACGATCGGATCTCGCGCATCCGCGAGCGGGCCTACCATCTCTGGGAACGCGACCGGCACGGCCACGACGTCGAGCACTGGCTGCAAGCCGAACGCGAGATCGACGCCGAGTCGGCCACGAAGAAAACGCCTGCTCGCGCGACGGCGAAGCGTTCACCATCCGCCAAGCCGCTTGCGAAGAAACCGTCGGCGAAGAAAAAACGCAAGCCGCTCGAATGAGGGGTCGTCGCGTCGGCGGGCGAACCGCCGGGGCGAACAGGTTCATTCCAGTCATCATTCATGAAAGCGGTGGAATTTTGATTCGACGTGCAACGGCCGGGCTCGCACTCGCTGCGGCTCTCGCCTTGACGGTCGGTCTCGTTGCCCCGGCGCGCAGCGCCGATCCGGTTGAGATCAACGTCATCACACCCCTCACCGGCGGCGGCGCGTTCCTCGGCAACACGCAAGCGAAAGCACTTCAGCAGCTCGAGGTACTCACCAACAAAGAGGGCGGCATCAAAGGCCGTCCCGTTCACTTCACCTTCCTCGACGATCAGACCAATCCGCAGGTCACGGTTCAACTCGCGAACCAGCTGATCTCGAAGAAGGTCCCGATCGTTCTCGGTTCCTCGCTCTCCGGCATGTGCCGCGCGATCGCGCCGCTCTTCGCTGCGAACGGGCCGGTGAACTACTGTCTCTCGCCCGCCATCTATCCCGCCAAAGACTCCTACGTCTTCACGGCGAGCGCCAGCACGCGCGACATGCTCGACGCCACCGTTCGCTTCTTCCGCGAAAAAGGCTGGACGAAGATCGCGATCATCGCGACGACCGATGCGTCGGGCCAAGACGGCGAACACGATCTCGCCGACGCGCTGACGTTCCCGGAAAACAAGGGCGTCACGCTGGTCGCGAACGAGCACTACGCGCCAAGCGACGTCACGGTCACCGCGCAGATGGAACGCATCAAGGGCGCGAACCCGCAGGCGCTGATCATCTGGGCGCCCGGCACGCCGTTCGGCACCGCGCTCAAGGCGGTGTCCGACGTCGGCCTCGACGTGCCGATTTCGTCGACCAGCGCGAACATGGTGAACGAACAGCTCAAAGGCTACGCACAGTTCGCTCCCAAGTACCTGGTGTTCCCGGGCCTCGGGTTCGCGATCAACATGGCGCAGAACGCCAAGGTCGCGGCGGCGCAGAAGAGCTATCTCGAAGCGCTCAAGGCCGGCGGCCTCGACAACAGCGTGCAACGCGGTCTCACCTGGGACGCGGCGCTGATCACGATCGACGCGCTCCGCGCGGTCGGGCCCGACGCGTCGCCCGAAGCGATCAAAAACTACATCGAGGGGATCAAGGACTTCGCCGGCATCACCGGCGTGTACAACTTCTCGGCCGGCGGGACGGCCGATCAGCGCGGCTTGAACATCAACAGCTTCGTCATGATGCGTTGGAACGCCGGCACCTCGTCGTGGACCGCGGTCAGTAAGTTCGGCGCCGCATTGTGACGCCGGCCGCGACGCAGCGCAAGCCATTCTTCCGCGCCGATCAGGTCGGAAGTCTCTTGCGCCCGGCCGCCGTGCACGCGGCCCGCGAGCAATTCGCTCGCGGCGCCATCGATGCGGCGGCGTTGCGCGCGATCGAAGATGCGGCGATCCGCGAGGTCGTCGCGCACCAGGAACGCATCGGGCTCCCCGTCGTCACCGACGGGGAGTTCCGGCGCGAGAACTGGTACGCCGATTTCATCGGCGGCTTGCGCGGCGTCGAGATTCGCGCCGCTGCGGCTAACCCGGCCTTCAAGGACGATCCCGATCACGAAGTGACGTACGTGCCGAAGAACGTCGTCACCGTCGGTACGCTCGAACGGCCGGACCCGGTGCTGGTGCGCGACTTCGCCTACCTCGCCTCGGTCGCGACGCATCCGGCGAAGATCACCATGCCCTCACCCTCGCGACTGCATTTCCACGGCGGACGCGGTGTGGTCTCGGCCGATGCATATCCCGACATCGAGGAATTCTTCGCCGACGTCGTGCGCGTCTATCGCGCCGAGATCGCCGACCTCGAAGCGGCGGGCTGCCGCTACATCCAGATCGACGATCCGCTCTTCTCCTACTTCATCTCCGACCGCATGCGCGCCGAGATCATCGCGAACGGCGACGATCCCGACGAACGGCTCGCGCGCTACGTGCGCCTGATCAACGACTGCATCGCGGAGCGGCGCGCGGACACGGCCGTCGGCATCCACGTCTGCCGCGGCAACGCACGCTCGGCCTGGATCGCCGAGGGCGGCTACGAACGCATCGCGGAAGCGCTGTTCGGCGGCCTGCACAACGACCACTTTCTGCTCGAATACGACGACGAACGTTCGGGCGACTTCGCACCGTTGCGCTTCATCCCCACGGGCAAACGCGTCGTGCTCGGGCTCGTCACCACCAAGCACGGCCGCTTGGAAGATCGCGCGACGCTGGTACGCCGCATCGAGGAAGCGACCGCCTACGTGCCGCTCGACGATCTCGCCGTGAGCCCGCAATGCGGCTTCGCGAGCGTCGTCGAAGGCAACATCATCACCGACGAGGATCAGTGGGCGAAACTGCAATTGATCGTCGACGTCTCGCGCGAGGTCTGGGGATCGTGACCGCGACCGGCTCGACGATGCTGCGGACCGTCATCGAATCGTATCCGTACACCGCGGGCATCATCGACGGCACGTATGCCTCGCCTGGCGTGGAGTTCGAGTTCATCGAGTCGAAGCCGATCATCAAGGCGTTCGCGCCGATGGCGAACCAGCAAGCCTACGATCTGGCCGAGATGGCGATCGTGACGTTCATCCAAGCGTTCGCGCAAGGCAAGGGCGTCTCGCTGCTGCCGATCATGCTGCTGAGCCGCTTCCACCACGCCTCGATCGTCAAGGCGGCGCGCGGACCGATTCGCGAGCCGCGCGACCTCAACGGCAAGAAGATCGGCGTGCGTTCCTACACGCAGACGACCGGCGTGTGGGTGCGCGGCATCCTCTACGGCGAGTACGGCGTCGACCTCGACTCGATCACGCACGTGACGACCGAAGGCGGCCACATCAAGGAGTACGTCGAGCCGCCGAACGTCGTGCGCGCGATGGGCGACGCCGACTTCCGCCGGATGCTGATCGCCGGCGACGTGGATGCCTGGATCTCGGGCCCGCTGCCGGCCGATGACGACGTCGTGCCGCTCGTCGCCGACGGCGACGCGGTCGGTCAGGCGTGGTTCGACCGCGTCGGCGCGTTCCCGATCAACCACATGCTCACGATCCGCACCGCGCTGCTCGACGAGCAGCCCGCCGTCGCCCGGACGATCTTCGACCTCTTCAAAGCGAACAAGGCGGCGTATCTCGACGACCTGCGCGGGCGCGCGCCGGCCAACGCCGACGAAGCGTTTCGCAAGAAGCTGCTCGATCGTGGCGTCGATCCGTTGCCCTACGGCGTCGACGCGCTGCGCCCGTCGCTCGACGTCGTGATCGACTACGCGCTCGCGCAGAAGCTGATCCCGCGCCGCTACACCGTCGACGAGCTCTTCGATCCGCGCGTCCGCGGACTCACGTAAGCGCAGGCCGGGGTTGGGAATCTTCGACGCCTTCAAACGGCGCAACCCCGACGCGGCCGAATTGCAGCGGCAAGCCGAACTCGGAACGATGCTGCACGGCGGCCCGCTCCCGGTGCACATGACCGAACGGCTCACCGCCGCGCGCAGCGGCACGGCGCCGTGGGTGTCGACGCTCACGCCGAGCGAGATGCGCGTCGTGCGCTCGCACGGCATCCGTCCGATTTCCTCGATCGCGGCAACGTGCTGGATGCACTACGGCTGGTCGTGGACGCTCGGCCACGCGGAGGGCTGGAACACGGCGCTGCGCCGGCTCAAGCGCGAAGCGATCGAAGCCGGGGCGAACGCCGTGCTCGACGTGAAGATGCGCACGGTGCCGCTCGCCGTCGAGAACAGCATGGATTTCACGCTGGTCGGCACGGCCGTGTACATCGAGGGGATGAAACCGAGCGGCAATCCGATCGTCGCGACCGTGCCCGCACTCGAGTTCGTGAAGCTGCTCGAAGCCGACGTCGTGCCGACCGGCATCGCGGTCGGCGCGCACTACGCATGGATGACCGACTGGCAGGGCACCGCCACGATGGCCTGGATGGGCAACATCGAAGCGCGCGCGCTCTCGCAACTCCTCGAGTCGGTGCGGCGCACCGCCTACGCGGATCTGCGCCGCAACGCGCAGGGCCAGGGCAATGGCGTCCTCGCCCACATCAACTTCAGCGAAATCCTCGAACGCGAGAACGAGCAGGGCCCGAAGGCCTACCTCGCGCGGCACATCGTGGTGGCGACCACGGTCGATGCCGGACCCGCGGTGCCGATGCACCACGAGATCACGATGGCGCTCGACATGCGCGGACCATCGACGCCGCTCACCGGTACCACGCCCCACCACCAGTCGTACGCCACCAACGACGACGAAGGAGCGATCTGACATGATCGACGGAAGCACCGCCCCGATCCCGGAGTTCGCGCGCCGGCGCATCGCGGAGGGAGCGGGATCGCGCAGCGCCGCGGCCGTGTTTACCTCCGATCTCTCGGTGAACGAATTTCTGCTGATCCGCAAAGCGGGGTTCGAACCGGTCGGACTCTGCGTCGGAACGTGCGTGTACCACGTCGGCATCCAGTACGGCAACTGGAATAAGAATCAGGAACTGACCGTGCTCTCGCAGGCGATGTACCAAGCGCGCGAGCTCGCGATGGCGCGCATGCGCGAGGAAGCGACGGCGATGGGCGCCGACGGCATCGTCGGCGTCAAGCTCACGATCAAGCGCGTCGAGTTCGATTCGAACCTGCTCGAGTTCATCGCGTTCGGCACCGGCGTGGTGCACGGCAAAGGCCATCGCGGCTTCCGCGCGCACGACGGCGGGCCGTTCACCTCGGACCTCAGCGGCCAGGACTTCTTCTCGCTGCTGCACGCCGGCTATCGTCCGATCGAGATGGTGATGGGCTCGTGCGTGTATCACGTTGCCCACCGCAACCTGCTCGCGACGATGCGTTCGATCGGCCAGAACGTCGAGCTCGAGAACTTCACCTCGGCGATGTACGACGCGCGCGAGATCGCGATCGAACGCATGCAGCACGAAGCCGCGGCCGCCCAGGCCGAAGGCGTGGTCGGCGTCGACATGCACGAGGGCAGCCACGGCTGGCAATCCCACGTGATCGAGTTCTTCGCGATCGGCACGGCCGTTTCGCCGATCGGCGAGGAGATCGCGCCCGACAAGATCGCCGACCCGATCATGGTGCTCTCGGTCAACGACTGAGGCGCATCCCTAGTGGCCGTGGGTGCAGGCGTCGGCCTGTTGCCGGCGGTTCGTTGCGCTCGCGATGCTGCCGCCGCCCGGCGTGATCGGGACGCTCACCAGCGTGCCGGCCTGCGGTTGATCGGTGATCGGGTTGACGCGCTGCTGCGCGGCGACCGCGTTGCGCCCGCACGACGCGCCGTTCGCAGAAGAGAGCGCGTGCTTCGCGCCCGGATTGGCGAACGTCATCACGGACGTCGGACGCGGCGAGGGGTGCGCGTGCGGCGTCGCGCTGGCGCTGGGCATCGGCATCACGGGCAGCGTGGTCTCCGACGGCGTCTGCGCGAGCACCGTCGCGGTCGAGCACACGAAAACGGCGGCGGCCATCACAACGGTACGCATGCTGCGCGCATTCTGCGTCGTCAGCGAAAAACCACCGTCCGGGGACCGTTGAGCAGCACCCGCTGCGCGACGTGGAATTTCACCGCCCGGGAGAGCACCGTGCACTCCACGTCGCGTCCGATGGTGACCAAGTCGGCGACCTGCGCGGCGTGATCGACGCGGGCGACGTCCTGTTCGATGATCGGCCCTTCGTCGAGATCGCCGGTGACGTAGTGCGCGGTGGCG
>Ga0116228_10000112_pt1 | contig 52158 bp, 42 predicted proteins | sample S1TSphfallax_2_FD_89694 | JGI IMG/M metagenome (GOLD analysis project Ga0116228, IMG submission 89694) | Host-associated microbial communities from peat moss isolated from Minnesota, USA - S1T2_Fc - Sphagnum fallax MG | ecosystem: Host-associated > Plants > Peat moss > Unclassified | place...
CATTTGTACATCCTTCTTCTAACATTATTGGGGATGTCCGGATTGAAGCGAATGTGATCGTGGCTCCAGGAACTTCCATCAGAGCAGATGAAGGGACTCCCTTTCATATCGGTGAAAATACCAATATTCAAGACGGTGTGGTTATTCACGGGTTAGAACAAGGGCGAGTAGTTGGTGATGATGGAGAAGAATACTCGGTATGGATTAGCAAAAACGCCTCCATTACCCATATGGCGCTGATTCATGGTCCAGCTTATGTCGGGGAAGGTTCTTTTATTGGATTTCGCTCTACAGTATTTAATGCTAAAGTGGGGGCGAGTTGCATCGTGATGATGCACGCTTTAATTCAGGATGTGGAAATTCCTCCAGGTAAATATGTACCTTCGGGAGCGATAATTACTACCCAGCAACAGGCGGATAGGTTGTCAGATGTACAAAATCAAGACGAGGAATTCGCTCACCATGTGGTTGGGATTAATCAGGCTTTGCGGGCTGGTTATCGCTGTGTTGAAGATGAAAAATGTATTAGACCTATTCGGGACGAATTATCTAAATCATATACAAACATTGTTGTTGAAGAGTTGGAAAGGAGTAGTCAAGTGGTAAGTAATGGTTTGGATGCCCAAATCGTAGAACAACTACGTTATTTGGTGGAACAAGGATATAAAATTGGTACAGAACATGTGGATGAACGACGTTTCCGTAGTGGTTCTTGGCAAACTTGTCAACCCATTGAAACTAGATCTCTCCACCAAGCGATCGCTGCTTTAGAAAGTTGTCTAGCAGACCACAGTGGGGAATATGTCCGCTTATTTGGCATTGACAATGGGAGAAGAAGAGTATTAGAAACTATCATCCAACGTCCTAATGGCATATCTGGAGGAGTTCCTTTTAAAGCGCGTGTAGCTGCTACTCCTTCCAATGGTAGATACAGCAATAATGGCAATGGTAGTACTGTATCTAATGGCAAGATTAGCGCTGAAACAGTGGAACAAATTCGGCAACTTTTAGCAGGTGGTTACAAAATTGGTACAGAACATGTAGATGAGCGCCGCTTCCGCACAGGAACATGGAACAGCTGTAAACCTATCGAAACGACTTCTCCCAATGAAGTAATTGCTGCTTTGGAAGAATGTGTAGAAAGCCATCAAGGGGAATATGTTCGCCTGATTGGGATTGACTCTAAAGCCAAACGGCGAGTTTTAGAAACAATTATTCAAAGACCAAATGGACAAGTAGTTTCCGCTTCTACACCATCTGCATCAAAGTCAGTAGTGATAGATAACGGTGGTGCTGCTACAAATGGCAGCAACTCTCTGAATTCAGAAATAGTAGACCAACTACGTCAGCTTTTAAGCAGTGGTTATAAAATTAGTATTGAACATGTAGATCAACGGCGTTTCCGCACAGGAACTTGGACAAGTCTTGGTCAAATTCCAGCTAAAAATGATCGAGAAGCGATCGCCACAATTGAAAAATACCTGAATGAATACCAGGGAGACTATGTGCGTCTAATTGGAATTGACACCACAGCCAAACGCCGCGTACTAGAAACCATTATCCAGCGACCGTAGGAAGAGGCAGAGAGTCCCTGTCTCCCTGCCTCTTATGCCCCCCTTTTGGTAGTAACAATCATGCCTTCCGTGCCTTTGCTGCGCCTGAATAACGAATTTAACTCCTATATTAGTGGTGAAGTAATTATTCATCCTAGTGCTGTAATTGCATCAGGCGTGATCCTCCAAGCATCTGCCAATAGTAAGATTATTATTGGTTCAGGGGTATGTATTGGTATGGGTTCAATTCTGCAAGTGAGTGAGGGATCTATAGAAATAGAAGCGGGAGTCAATTTAGGTGCGGGAGTGTTGATGGTGGGTGCGGGAAAAGTGGGAGCTAATGCTTGTATTGGTGCAGCAACAACGATCTTTAATTGTTCTATACCAGCAGAGCAAGTAATACCTTCTGGCTCGATTTTTGGAGATACTAGTCGCAAGGTCATAGAAGAATCCCCCACACTGGCGTTTGTCCCCGATCAACCATCTACAACTCCACAGTTAAACGAAAAATCAACAGCGAGAGAAATTCCCGGAGTAGCCAGCGAAAAAAAGGTGGTTTTTGGTGCTTTTGTGGAATTCCATCAGCAGCCAAGTTCTGAATCTCCATCAGTTTCTCCTCCGCAAAACCAAGTTATCCCGGTTGAGACAGTTGAGACAGTTGAGACAGAAGATCTATGGTCAAATTCTCCAGAAACTAATCAACAGCCAGAAGCATCTGGTAGTAGCTTTGGCGCACATATATACGGACAGGGAAGTATACAAAGGCTTTTAGTCACGCTATTTCCCCACAGACAACCATTAAGTGAGCCAAACTCTGATCAACATTCTCACTAAATGTTAATTATAGATTGTCAGCGTTGGTCAATATCCTGTTGGGGTCTATATGGAAACATACAATCAGCGTCCTTCTAGAAATTTCCAGACATCACAGTATCTAGAAAGTTTCCAAGATACTGCTCTTGGTTTAGTCTCTACTCGCAGTTTTCCCGCCATTGTCGGGACAGCAGATATGATGCTGAAATCTGCTGGAGTTCATCTAGTGGGTTATGAAAAAATTGGGAGTGGGTACTGTACTGCTATAGTTCGTGGTGGTATAGCTGATGTACGTCTAGCTGTAGAAGCAGGTACACAAACAGCAGAACAATTTGGACAATTAGTTTCTAGCTTAGTTATTCCTCGTCCATTTCCAAATTTAGAAGTAATACTACCTATAGCAAATCGTCTAACCCAGATCATGAATGATAGTGGTTATAGCCGTTTAAGTAACTTAGCGATCGGATTAGTTGAAACTAGGGGATTTCCAGCTATGGTAGGGGCTTGTGATGCGATGCTAAAAGCAGCTAATGTCCAATTAGCAGCCTATGAAAAAATTGGTGGAGGACTTTGTACAGCAATTATCCGTGGCTCTGTGGCTAATGTGGCTGTAGCTGTGGAAGCAGGGATGTACGAAGCTGAGAAAATTGGCGAATTAAACGCGGTCATGGTGATTCCTCGACCTTTAGATGAGTTGGAGTTGACTTTACCTGTGGCGAGTTGTTGGTTAGAGGAACGTCAACCTTTGAAAATACCTTTGAATATTAAAGACCAAGTTATAGAAGTCGATATGGTCGAGTTACCAGATTTGGCTGCGTTACCTGTAAAAGTATATGAGGAATATGAGCGATAGGGTTGAGCAATACTTAGCTTGTGTTGATAAACTGCTACTAGAGGAGAATTAGGTTGAATCAAGCCACGTTGCATCAGCTAAAGGTATTCGAGGCTGCAGCAAGACACGGAAGTTTTACTCGTGCTGCTGAAGAATTATTCCTCACTCAGCCGACTGTATCAATGCAAATCAAACAACTGACCAAATCTGTGGGTTTACCCCTATTTGAACAGGTCGGAAAGCGTTTGTTTCTCACGGAAGCTGGACGGGAGTTATTTGTTACTTGTAGACAAATATTTGAGAACATTGCCCAATTTGAAATGAAAGTGGCGGACTTGAAAGGTCTTAAACAAGGTCAGTTGCGGTTAGCTATAATTACTACAGCAAAATATATTATTCCCCGGTTGTTAGGTCCATTTTGTCAACTTTATCCCGGAATTGATATTTCACTACAAGTTACCAATCATGAAGGGATTTTAGAACGGATGAATAGTAACTTGGATGACTTGTATATTATGAGTCAAGTCCCAGACCATACAGATATTAACTTTGAGCCATTTTTAGAAAATCCTTTAGTGGTTATTGCGCCATTAAATCATCCTCTAGCTCAAGCAAAAGATATTCCTATAGAGAAACTACAAGAATATCCTTTTATTATGCGCGAACCTGGTTCAGGTACGCGTCGTGCTGTCCAAGGTCTCTTCGATCAATTTCGAGTACAGGTGAATGTCAAATTGGAATTAGGTAGTAATGAAGCCATTAAACAGGCGATCGCTGGTGGTTTAGGAATTTCGGTTTTATCTCGTCATACACTACTCACAGACGCGAGTGAGTTTAGTATTCTGGATGTACAACACTTCCCGATTAAACGTACTTGGTACATAGTTTATCCTACGGGAAAACAGTTGTCTATTGTGGCTCGTACCTACTATAAATATCTGCTAGAAGTCGCTAAGAAAATTATTGAACAAGAGACTGCGAAAAACTAAATTGTTCCCGAACAATAACCGATGTGTTATATAGACTTATTAACCAAGAGCTATGTATAATTAGGGAGTAAAATCAGTGAGCATTCCCTTATGAGCATACCTAGTAAATATCAACCAAGATTATTAGAGGAGAAAGAAAAAGAAGGTTGGCTGAGTTGGTCTTTAGAGTATTTTACAGACCCAAACGTGCTTCAAGTTCCCAATATTGACTTAACAATCCAATTAGATGTTACTAACGCTTATGAAATATATCAAATCAATCATCCACAAGGAGCAACTTTCTTTAGTTTCTTAATTTGGCATTTAATGCAAACCATGAAGAATCATTTCTGCTTTAACCTAAGACTGGTGGAAAACCAATGGTATATTTTAGATAATCCATCTGTTTTTACTCCAGTAGCCATTGGAGGAAAAAACCGATTTACCAAGATGTTCTTAGAAAATATTAACCAACTCAGTTACCCAGAATTTGTCATCCAATATCGTCGAAAATTAGATCAATTGAGAGTTGATAAAGTTGAATATACTGGCGAAGAGAGCTATTCACTTTCGTGTTTTATCGGTAATTTACCTAACCTTCAATTTACGGGATTAACTTTACATTGGCGAGTGCTTGATATTATTGGTCAACCTTATTTCTATTTTGGTAAACGCTATTGGCAAAATCATCAATTATTTATTCCTTTAACCGTAAAATTACATCATGCTTGTAATGACCCTTTTGTATTTGATTTACTGATACAAGATTTTTGTAAGAGATTTGTTACTGGAGTTTAGACTAATTGACATTTAGCAGTATAACTAAGTTCTGACTCTAAGTAGGCATAGTAAAATAGAGGTAGTATATGTGACAAAAATACTTGTAAGGTTTCCCGCATAGTGGATTTTTAGGTGGTGAAAACTTCAGGACATTAACATAATTCAAGTCAATTCAGGATAAAATGTTAATTACGTCAATTATGCTAATTATAATATATGGAAAATACAGTATTTGGTACGAATATTAACTTGACGGGGAAACAGTGAAAATTAACTAAAATTACCATTAAACAAAAGGGAGAAAATTGGTAGTGGCTAATCCGGAGACACCGCACTGGCGAAAAATTATCCAAAGCCAGATTATATCGGTCACAGTCTATAGCGATAAAGCTCTGGTTACCAGAAGAGGTAAAATTTCCTTGTCGGGAACAGAACGGGAATTGGTCATTTCACCATTACCAATTACCCTCGAAACTCAGTCTGTCAGAGTGCGCGGTATGGGTGATGTAAGTGTCAAACTACAGCAAGTTACTTGTGAGCGCATTTATTCTGCTGAACCAGTGGCTGAACGAGTCGCGCAGTTGACCAGACAAATTCAGCAATTAGAATCTTCCAAACGTCATTTACAAGCACAAATAGATGCTTTAGCTTTACAATCTAACTTTATTACTGGTTTAAGAGATAAAACTGAGGAGACATTCGCTCAAAGTTTAGCCCGCAAAAATCTTAGCTTGAGCGAAACTTTAGATTTCCTCAACTTCCTGGGGAGTCAATATAGTGAGTATGCTATAGCTTCTGGGGAATGTAAAAGCCAACAGCAGGAATTAGACAAACAACTACAAGCGCTACGTGGTACTTTACAAAAGATCCAAACTTCCCATCCCAAAGAAAGCTTGAATCTACTTGTAGGAGTTGAGACGGTTGGAGCAGGTGAGTTTGAGCTAGAGGTAACTTATACGGTACATAATGCTAGTTGGAAACCATTGTATGACCTGCGAGTTGATTGTCATAGCCATGTGATCCATTTGACATACATCGCTGAAATTATCCAAAGTTCAGGTGAAGATTGGCTAGGGGTAGCTCTGAATCTGTCTACTGCTAAACCGGGATTAGGAACATTACCACCTAAGCCAGACCTTGGTATATTGATTTACTTCTTACTCGTAATCCGCAGAGTGAGGCTATCTCTCGCTCTAGAGCTTTTCAGCCAACTTTGGAATTACCTATGCCACTTGCTACATCACAAGAGATGGAAGAACAAGAGGAAAAAAATTTCATTGCTAGAGAACAGGCGATCGCTCATTCAGCGACAGAAGGAAATGTTGTGACGTTCAAATTGGATAGTGGTGGAAATATCCCAAGTGATGGTAAACCGCATAAAACGATAATTTTCCAAGATGATTATCCCTGTAAATTCACACATGTAGTTATACCGCGTCTTGTAAGTTTTGCTTATTTACAAGCTAACGTCAAGAACAATATTAATTACGCCACTTTATTATCAGGTACAGCCAATATCTTCCGCGATCAAATATTTGTAGGGACAACTCAACTAGAAAACATCGCACCTGGACAGGAATTTAACCTCAACTTGGGAATTGATGAAGGACTGAAAGTAGTACGAGAGCTAGTAGAGCGCAATGTAGATAAAAAGCTCATGAGCAATCAGAGGCGGATTACATATGCTTATAGACTAATTCTCACAAATTTGCTCAAAGCAGAGGTTAGTTTACTAGTTACAGAACAATTACCAGTCAGTCGGAATGAGCAAATTAAAGTTAAACTCATCCGTAGTACTCCCCAAATTCAAATGGGCGAAATGGGAGTTTTAGAATGGTTAGTAACTATTCCACCTAAAGAAGAGCTAGAAATATATTATCAATTTAATGTTGAACATCCTGCTGAATTACGGGTGATGGGTTTAGATATTTAGTCAGAAAAATTGTAGTTTTATCCTAATATGTTAATTCTGTAGGGGCGCAAGGCCTTGCGCCCCTACGGGTAGGGTGAGGGTAAAGCTAGTATATCCAGATGGTGTATTGTCTAAAATCAAATCCCCACCATGAGCGCGAGCAATTTCTTTGGATAATGAAAGTCCAATTCCGACTCCTTCAATTTTACGAGTACGAGCTGAATCTCCTCGATGAAAGCGATTAAAGATCTGCTTGCGATGTTCTGGTGGTATATCCTGAGAACTATTACTAATACTTATCGCTACAGCATTTTTCTTTAACCACGCATGAATTTTGATCCAGCCTTGAGGTAAATTATATTTAATTGCATTATCAATTAAATTGCGCAAAACTTGGAGTAATAAGTCGGAATCAGCAGCACAGCACAGGTTAGGAGCAACATTAACTTCTAGATGTAATTCAGGTGCTAATATTCCGATATCTTCTACCGAGTCGATCAAGATTTCTGATAAATTGACTTTTGCTTGATGTATCCGCATTTTTCCAGCATCGGCTAAGGATAATAATAGTAACTTACGCACGATGACACTAAGACGACGCACTTCATCAAGTAGATTACTCAAATTTTGTTGAAGTTCCGATCCTAAAGGTGCTTGATTTAAACTTCGTTCTAATTCACCTTGTAATATGGCTAGGGGAGTCTTAAGTTCATGAGCAGCATCGGCGCTAAAGCGTGAGGCTTGTTTAAAACTCCGTTCTAAGCGCTCCATCATTTGGTTGAATACTTGGATCATTTCCTGAAACTCAATATCCAAGTTGTTGACGGAAATACGTTGATCTAATTCTTGTGCTGTCACACGCCGAATTGTGGTTGTGAGATGTTCTATGGGACTTAAAGCACTAGCGGAGACAACCCATGCGCCTATAGCCACTAAAATCATTGCTCCCGGAACGGAAAACAAAAAAACACTACTTATTTTATTCATCTCAGGATTAATCGCCCGTAAGTTGATGGCGATCGCAATCCCCATCATCGGAGCAGATCCTACGCCTAAACGCCAATCTCCAGTATTAGTATGCTTTGTGGTAATTTGATCCAACTCAACTTTGGGAGGAGGTCCAATAGGAGGTCTATCAGGAGGTAGATTTCCCAAGGTAAAATCTACAGGATCGGGATTTTTCTGTGGATCAGATTTTTTCCAGAGAATTTCACCATTTAATTCCCCAGACCAGTTATCCGATTGATATATAGGGTCTCGATTCCCATCCACCACAAGTACTGCGATATCTGATGGGGAAACATGTTGAAATTCCGGAACTAGAGATTTGATGTTAAATTTTGCCAAGGTTTCTGGACGCAGTTTATTGAACTGCTCTAGCAATTGGCTGTTAATTTCAGCATCAAAGTCTTTCTGTTTGGCTTGGTAAAGCATAAACCAGGAAGCTATACTAAATCCGGCGATCGCTACTCCTGCGAGGGTGGTTGACATGAGGGCGATGCGTAGCCGAAAGGAACGCAATTTCAAACCTTCCATGATGAATCTGTATTACCAAAACGATATCCTACACCTCGCACACTTTCAATACAGTTAACTCCATCAACAGCTTCCAATTTTTTGCGAATCCGTTTAATACAAACGTCCACCAAATTCGTGTTAGGGTTAAAATCATATCCCCAGATATGTTCCAAAATTTGTGTGCGAGTAAAAACCCGACCAGGCGATCGCATGAGATACTCCAACAAATTAAATTCACGACTAGTAAGTTCCACCGTCTGCTGATGACAAGTCACCTTATGAGTAATTCGGTCTAATTTAATCGCACCGACAGATAAAATATTTTGACGTTCCCCAGAAACCCGCCGGACAACAGCATGAATCCGGGCGATTAACTCTTCCACAAAAAACGGTTTGGCTAAATAGTCGTCCGCACCCAAATTGAGTCCTTCTAGGCGATCGTCTAATTCATTCCGCGCTGTCAACAAAATCACAGGTACATTCCGACCGGCTCGCCGTAAACCTTTCAGAATGGCTAATCCATCCTTTCTCGGAACCATAATATCCAAAATCACCACATCATAAATATTATCCATCGCCCGTGAATATCCATCATCACCATTATCGCAATATTCAACTAGAAAACCCTGTTCTTTTAAACCCGCACAAACAAAACTAGCAATTTTAACTTCATCTTCCACATAGAGGATATGCATAAATCATCCAAATTTCCGCACTAATCAAGTATATTTTCCTTTGATTAAGCCCCGTCTATCTTGAAAACCATAGAATAAAAGTAGGTTGGGTTGAGCGGTAGCGAAACCCAACTAAATATGACTGTTGGGTTTCGTTCCTCAACCCAACCTACAGTTGTTGTTAGGCTTAACCAAACAGTATTGAAAAATCTCCAGGTTTCAAAATGGATGAGGTATACCAAGAAAAATTATACTTCCATATTTAGCGAGAGAAAATTACAAAAATTCCATTTAAATCATATTCTATTTGTCATGTTCTAGTTATTTACTCAAATTATTCGGTTCAGACCAAAATTAAAAGACAATCTTAGGGAGAATAAATATATGAGCCTACGTCACTTGTATTTAATAGCTACAGCATCCTTCCTATTACCTATTGGGAATGCGATACCTGCGGCGGGCGAAGCCAGCGCCTTCAATCAACCATCCTCAGTACCTCCAATTATATCCTCTAACTCAACAGCGAAAATCGCCGCAACTCCCAATTTATCCACTTCCCCAGATGCTCCTACTACTCAATGTCCACCTCCACCTCCTCCATTTGGCGGTCCCCAAGGATTTCCACTTCCACCTTGGATAAAAGATATTAACCTGAGTACCACGCAGCAACAAGAAATTCAAACAATTGATCAACAAAGTAGAAAAACCGGACAGGAACTTGGTGAACAACTCCACGAAGCAGATGAACAAATGCATTCTTTGTTAACTAGTAACGCTGCGCCAGCAAAGTTACGTCAACAACATCAAAAAATCCAGAAGCTCCATCAGCAACTTGATGATCATCATTTTGAAACAATGTTAGCTATCTATCAAGTTCTGACACCCGCACAACGTCAACAAGTTGGTGAATTAATGCAGCGACCACCTCAACCCATATCACCAGATCAACAACCACCCCAAACAATACCTAACTAAATTTCACGGATAACTCGTCTAAGGTTCTCAAATCCCTCTGGAGAAAGGTTTCCCACCTTTCTCCATCCGCCGAACTCACGATATATTAAATAATATATACAGTAAGGAGAACCTTGCCAATTTGGCAGGAAATAGTGTCTAAATTAAGATGAAGTTACTTTTTACATATTACCATATAAATCCAAATCAACAAAGTGTTAAAATAGTAATATGGCTTTTTGAGGAATTAATGTAAAAATGGCTAGAGAAAAGCAGCGCATATCGGAAGTCAGATTTTCTCAAGAATCGCTTGAAGACGTTATAGGACTGGCTAGCACTGACAATGATGTTATAGCTAAAATAATAGGGTCATTAAAGCAGATCTCACCTACTCTTGATTTAAGTAGTAATAGTGATACTGTACAATATATTGCGCAAGAGTGTGGTATTAGCATTGGAGAAGTATCTAGAATATTGCGTGTTGTTTTAGCATTCTCTAATTTTAGCAAACCTGATTTTACTAATGTCGTATATGTTGCTGATTTTCAGCGTGTTTTGGAAATAGTTAATCTATCAGCAAATGAGAAGGCAGAAATTTTATTGCAAGTATTGCAAAACTTCTCTGTTGATGAAGAGAAAAAAATAGACATTTTATTGCAAGTATTGCAAAACTTTTCTGTTAATTATGAACCTATACAATTACTTATTCTGAAAATACTTGAAGAAAAATATGAAATACAAAATCCCAGTCCTGTTGCTGCTTTCCTATGGGAGCATACGGAACTAATCGGATTTTTAATAAATGAGGCTTACTTAGAGATTCGGAAGCGATTTCCTGATGAAAAGTTAATATTAGAGTTGTTCTTTGATTCAGGCGATAGTCAAGAGTTATTTCTTGACATTTTGACTTCTTTGTCAGCAGAGGAAGGATTAAAAAAAATAGATGAATTAGATGAACAATGGTTCTTAGATCAGACAGACAAAATTAATGGGCTATTTAATTACAGCGTCAGGTATATATGAGTTTTAACTGGGAAAATTATCTAAGCTTGGCACGTATTTTACATAATAGGTGTGTCTGTGATCATGGAACCCCAGATGAGGAAGCGTGTTTTAGAGCAGCAATTAGTAGAAGTTATTACAGTGCTTTCTGTGTAGCACGTAATTTTGCTCGTGATCGAGATGGAGTGATACTAAATAACAGCGCCAGCGATCATTGGCTTATAATCAACCACTATAAAGAATTTAGAGGTTCTAATCGCAGAAAAAAAAATAAAATAGCCTTAATCTTGCAAAGATTAAGGCGTTCACGCGGTTTAGCTGACTATGAAGATAGAACTCCAAGTAAATTAGAAGAAACTACCAAGGAAGCACTAAAATCAGCGGAGGAGGTCATTTCCCTCTTAAATAGTATGTGTAATAGTTAAGGTACTAGCAACCCCACACCCATTATAAAAAAAAGACAAATTCTCTCCCCCTGAACCCGCACGGGCCCAAAGGGAGAGAATATGCATCCAAGAATCCTCCCCTCTTAGTGCTAGCTCAACTTGAGGGGAAAGATTATTTGGAAGATGCTTTAATAGTAGCTCCAGCTTTAACTACATTCCCTCCCTCTAAAGATAGAGATTATGGCGCAGATTTTTTAAGTAAATTTACTGATAAAACTGAGTTTGAGTAATGAAAATTACAAAAATGCCATACAAATTCATTGCTAAAGTATTAGGTATCCCAGGAAACCAAATTATTCTGAATGGTCCACACAAACCTTTCCCTACCTTGGAAGCTGCTGTTCGTGATGGAGTGACAATTAATATCGACCACTTGGATGAAATTGAAGATCTCGAAGCGATCGCCACGCGACTGAATCAAGTTATTCCAGTAGGGATCAGACTCAATCTAGACGAGGGGATTCAACTCTGTTGGTCGCGCTTTCGCTTTAATCTAGAATCTGGTCAAGCCATGACAGCAATCAAGCGTATCGAGTCCGGTGACCAAAGAGGTTTATTTTTGCTTACCTACTTAGTTCCTTTTATCCCAAACTAGCCTCCGCCAGATATATTGGACAATGGGAATCTGACAACACTCTAGTTGGTATAATTTCTATACCACACATTTCTCCTCAGATTTCTACGCTTGTCATGTTTGACCAGGAAAAGCAGTTGCTTCGGTTTAGTGTGGGCGATCGCAATTTGGTGAGAATCTTTTAAGATGTCAAATGTGGATGAACAAGTTTTACAATTAAAACTCGTGTGGTAAATCTTAGTTAGGAGTTAGCTAAAATGACTGATACATTAGCCAATAAAGCAATTCGCACTGATAGAGTTCAAATCCCTAATGCAGATTTGCTGATTGATGCTTACTTAGCAGAACCAACAGAATCGGGAGAATTTCCCGCAGTCATCGTGGTTCAGGAAATTTTTGGGGTGAATGTTCACATCAGAGACGTGACAGAACGATTTGCTCGATTAGGATATGTGGCGATCGCTCCAGCAATCTATCAGCGTCAAGCTCCTGGTTTTGAGACAGGATATACACCCGAAGATATAAAGCTAGGAAGAGAATATAAAGATCAAACTATAGCCAGTGAACTATTGAGCGATATACAAGCGACAATAGATTACCTGCAAAAACTACCAAATGTCAAAGCAGATGCTATTGGTTCTATAGGGTTTTGCTTTGGTGGACATATTGTTTATTTAACTGCGACTTTACCAGGAATTAAAGCAACTGCTTCTTTTTATGGCGCTGGCATTGCTAAAAGTACTCCTGGTGGTGGGGAACCTACTATTACGCGAACAAAGGACATCAAAGGTACTATTTACCTATTTTTCGGGACAAAAGATGCTGGAATTCCCCCAGAAGACATTGCTCAAATTGCAGCAGAGTTAGATAAACACAAAATTCCCCACGAAATTTTCCAATACCCTGCTGATCATGGTTTCTTCTGCGATCGGCGCGGTAGTTACAATGAAGATGCTGCTCATGATGCTTGGCTAAAAGTCACGCAGTTTTTTGCCCAACATTTTTAACATAGGTATCGTATGTCTCAGCCAATGTCATACCATCATCTAGAACCGAAGCAATTGGCAGTTTCGTCGCATAAAAAATATCATCAACGGTCATTTTAAAGCCTAAAGCAGTTATCGCATAGGCGATCGCTGTGATATTACAACAACGAATAGGTTGCTGAAATTCTGTTAGATGAATATTGTCGAAATCTCTCATAAAAAATCTCCTCTCCTACATTCATGCAAAAATTGTGTTTCAACTTCTGAGTATGAAGTTGAAATACTAGTGAATTAATTACCCGGATGTCTGGTTATTGAACAATCCAAAAACTAGCTTGCTGGTAAAAATTAGAACTAAACCAATCGCGGTAATATTTGAAAGCTTCTGTACTGTTAGTTATCCAACAAGCACCTAACATCATATTATGTTTGGTATCAAAAGATTTAGAATTCTCTTAAGGTTTGCTACTGAAGTCAATGTATTTCATTTATTGTAAGCGTTTATGTTGTGTGAAAGCAATGATTGGAGGCTATTAAATATCAGATAGATCAATTAGTACAGTTTGTATTTCCCAAAGTAGGATGTTATCAGCATGTCATTCAGTGCTTAAGATCTAAGTTTCTGCGCGACTGTTCATGTGACCTACTCATAAAATAGTATTTTTTTCAATACGTAGATTTTTAAAAATATATGTGATTTAAATTTATAGGAATTAAGTATTGTATTTTGCTCTTACTTGTATGTATACTATTCAAGTAGTGTTTTAATTATTACGATTTAATATTTTAGAATATGCGGATTGTAGAGATTGGTCATGAAGGCGTAGGTAAAACTACGTTTATGGCATCCATGTATAAAGCTCTGCAAAGTGAAATTGAGGGTTTTAGTTTGCGTGCAGGGCAGATTGATGAGCATCATAGACTTCTAAAGCTTGCAAATGATATTGAACGAAGTAAGTATCCTGCACCCACAGATCAGAGAAGTGAGTACAAATTTTACTTGCAGTATCAAAAAAAAGACATTTTTCCGTTTATATGGGCAGATTATAGGGGAGGTAGTATTCGAGAAACTAAGGATAGCGAACAAGCAAGATTGCTACAAAAGGACTTAGAGCAGAGTGACGGGATTTTAGTGTTTTGTGATTGTCAAGCACTTGCTGCTAGGAATCAGCGAAGAAATCAAATCGGTAGAATGACAGCATTAATTACGAATGCTTTGAAAAGTTTAGAACGCCCAATCGCCCTAGCCGTAGTTTTGACAAAGGCAGATCTTGTTGATGAACTAAATGAAGATGATCTGCAACCTTTAGATGGATTGGCTGAGGCAGTAAAGGCTAGCGAACTTATTGTCAGTAGGATGATTCCTGTTGCCTGTGGACCAAATCCAATTAATGTTCATATTCCTTTACTATTTGTTCTCTACATTGGTGTCTATTTACAATCTGTTTATTTATCCAAACAAATTCAGGAGCACAAAGATATGGCTAATTATTACGAGAGTAAGACCTATGGTCTGGGTGGCTTTTTACAGGAATTTTGGGATACTGTCCAAGGGAATACTACTTACAGAGAAAAGGCACAATCAAGAATCAATCAAGCTAAAGCTAAGTATAAGGAATTAGAAGCATTTACTGAACCTGTGGAAGCATTAAGAAAATATCTCTTTGATAATTAATTATTTGACTAGAAATCAATTTAAGGAGGGTATTAAATGTCTATGTGGGCACCTATTGTTTATGGCCGAACCTATGAAGTAGATTTTCGCTTACTTGCTCTTCCTCAAGACTTTCAGCAGGCTGAACAAGACTGGATAATGGCACATATCCAAGTCATGACTCGTTCAGCAGAAGATTTACAGCAAAAGCCCCGGTGGGCAGTATTTAAAAGCGATCGGCTGTGTGTAGTGGGAATTGTTTGCAGAGTGATCGATTTGATTGGTGACACTCTTATAGAAGGACAAGATTTAACACGAGATCAAAAGAAACGTCCATTATACACTTTTGTCGGATATGCTACTAGGACTAATCAAGAATCTATACAACTACCTGCCTATACCAATAAAGATTTGCGTCTGTTTAGATATCCATATGAAAAGTATGTAATTGTCAACTGGCAAGCCAAATTGTATGAAGAAAGAAGCCGGATTGCCATTCTCACAGATTATCAGCATCTTGATTACTCTCAAGTTATTATTCCTGGTAACTTAGAACTAGAAATTTGGACTTTGAACCTTGTGGAAGATGAGGTGGTATATATCTGGGGTAACTCCCCAGAGAATCAGAATTATCTCTGGGCTGCTGCTGCTTTACAAATTAGTCGGGGGAAAAATGTATCTTTGTGCTTAGATTTACCATCCCGTAGTTGTGCGACTAATAGTCCTTTTTTAAATGTGACTATAGGCGGCATTACCCAAAAAGAAAAAATCATTAGGATACCTACAAGTGGGAGTACTTTTGAACAGGAGAAAGTTCCTAATTCATCTAGAGATAAGACAAATCAGTCAACAACTATTAAAGACACATCCAACTGGGTTTCTTGGGTCTTGCAATCGATTTGTAGTTTTTTTGAGTCTCTACTAGGCAAAATCCCTGGACAAAAACAAATGGATAGAAGGAGTACACCTGAACAACTAACTTCAGAGGATAGAATGCGCGGCTTTAAAGAAAAGACCCAGGAAGATAAGACGAATCAAGACGAGTCTGGAGGATGGTAGTGAATTATGAAAATAGTTATGTTAGGTCATACAGGAGTTGGTAAAACAACTTACATAGCATCGCTGTATGGGATAATGCAACAAAGTATAGAAGGATTTCGCCTCAGGGCTGTAGAATCTGATGAACACAAGCGATGGATTAACATAGCAGAGCGGATTCAACAAGGTGAATATCCTCTGGGTACTGATCGGCGACAAGAATATAATTTTTATCTGCGCTATCAAGGAAGAAATATTTTGCAGTTTTCTTGGGCTGATTATCGAGGAGGAGCACTCAGAGAAACTCAGGATAGTGAACAAGCCAAAGCCTTGTTAACAGACCTGAAAGCAGCAGATGGATTAATTTTATTTTGTGATTGTCATGCTTTAGCATCAGGGGACACCCGCAGTAACCAAATTGGTAGAATGACCTCATTAGCTAGTCAAGCTTTAAAAGAATTAGACCATCCTCTATCATTGGCTATTGTACTTACTAAAACTGATTTGCTAACAAGCTTTCCTGATGATATGCTGAAGAGTCTAGGTGGACTGATCGCAGCAATCAACGCTAGTGATTTAGTTTTGGGTGCTTTAATTCCCATAGCTTGTAGTAGCCGTTTATGTAATGTCCCTATGCCATTGCTATTTGTGCTTTACTCTGCTGTAGCTTTTGAAGCCACAAGTGCTTATAAAGAGGCTGAGTCTCACGATCTGCGTGCTCAATCTTATGAAAAATTCAGTCAGGGATTTGCAGGTGCGGTTGATTGGGTAGTGAGCAAAATTAGTCAAGAGCCAACTTATGGAGAAATGGCAACCAATGAAAGAGAAAAGGCAATAGTTAAAAAGAGGTTATTTGCAGAAATTCAAAAACCAGGCTTGTTATTGCATAATTATGTACAGAAGTTACCTCGGATTCAATCCAGTTTAGCTGAGACTGATTACATAAAACAGCTATCAAATATTAAGGAGGGAATGCTAGAAAACGCTATCGCTAGTCTTGATCCATTTTCCATTTTTTAATCTTTTAACTGATCAATAATTTAATCTAGTCAGGAGGTATCTATACTATGGCAGCAGAAGTTAAAATTACAATGTTAGGTATAAGCGGATCTGGTAAAACCTGTTATATGTTAGGCTTATATGCAGTTATGCAGCTTGGTCTTCAGGGCTTTACCTTGTCAACCACAGATATGGACGAGGATTTGAGATTAACGAGCTTGTGGGAAAATTTGATAGATAATGAGGGTGAAGATCGTTGGCCTGCACCAACAAGTGAGGGAAATACCCATCGATACGAGTTTGATTTTAGCTATGGAATGAAGCCCCTGATAAGTTTTGATTGGTTAGATTATCGAGGTGGAGCAATGCAGGATGTTTCGACTCAAGAAGATACACAAACACTTAATAAACGTCTGAGAGAATCTAATTGTATATTTTTGTGTATTTCTGGAGAACATTTGGAAGAAGAAGCTAGGGATGATACAGAACTGATGCGTAATGCTCGCAAAGCTGGGGTAAATAGAATGAATCCCTATATCACGGATTTGGCAAAAAATTTGAGCGATCGCCAAAAACCCTTTCCTATAGTGATTGTGATTACCAAGTATGACAGGTGCCAAAAACGCCTGAAAGATAAAGCTTCTAGAGAAAAGTTGATTGGTGACATTAAAAAAATCTTTAATACTCTATTTATGCCCAATCAGGATTGGTTGATTATGCTTTGTCCTGTTAGTCTAGGTAAAGAGTTGGGAGACAAAGACAAACTAAATTCAGGAAAAATTGAACCCAAAAATTTGCATTTACCCTTAGTATTTGCGCTCTACGCTAAATTTCGTGAGTCTGCCACGACAGAGGAAGCACGTTTAAGAGAAGCCAAAGGTAGATTAGATACTCTAAAAAGTGGAAATTGGTTTCAGCGTTTGTTATCAAGCGATGATATGCAAGGCATATCAGGGTCTATACAATCTTCCCAAGCTGAATTACAAGATATTCAGAAGAAAATGGCTCTATTGGCGCAAGAGCTATCTAATGCCCAAATATTTTTAGGAGGAAAGGAGATACAAGTCGATGCCTGAACAAAATGATCAATCATCTATACCGAATCAATCACCAAATCCATCAAAATGGGCTGCTATTATCTATGGAAGAACCTACAGCGTAGATTTTCGTTTTATTGTTACCCCTGATAACTTTGGGCAGAAACAGAAAAACTTTCTATGGAACTATGTTAAATATACAACCCGTTCTGCGGAAGATTTAACAAGGGGACAACGTTGGTTATTTATCAGAACTCCAAACCGCTGTGTTGTTGGTGTAACTTGTATGGTGAGAGATTTAATTGATTCTTCCAGTCAAGGGTTGCAAGATTTCACAAGAGACAAAATGGGACGGCCTTTATACGCTTTTGTAGGCTATGTTTCTGAGAATGCTACGTCATTAGATATTCCAGCAATGGATTTAAAATTATTTGCTGAACCTTATGCAACATTTATACCACAGAAATGGCAAGAAACATATGCTGATATTGGTATCGATCAAGAAGGCGATCAAGAAGGCGATCAAGATTTAAAATCTGAATATTCTAAGGAATTTAAACCGGACGAATTAGCTACGGATACTCTGGAACAAAATCAAATCGATGTCAATGATTTAATTCCGAGTAATGATGAAAAAATAATTTTTTGGAATATATCGAAATCCAAAAGTATATGGTTTACTGCGGGACAGAGTAACAAGCCTTTATTTATATGCTTTGGAAATTTGAAAAAGCAAGATTTAATTAGTTCTGAATTTAACAATGCTGTAATTGAGAAAGTAGGTAGTAGAAAGGAAGAAAACAGAATTCTAATTAGTGAACCCAAGCCTATAGTTCCAGATTCTGGTCAAAATTCTCCAAGAAATCGTCAAAATTCTCCAGAGAATTATTCCAGTTATCAACAGCATCCAAATCCCAGATATTATACTTCATATCAAAACAACGCAGAAAATCATGAAAATATTACAAATAGTCTCATTGATTTTGCTGTGAACATTTCTAGTACAGGTCGCTCTGTGGTCGAGTCATTCTCTGAGGATCTGGCAATGCAAATAGATGACATATTTCTCAGTACTTTTGGAAAAATTTTTAAACCATTAGTAGGTAATGAAACTATTGATGAAATACACCGACGAATTGCAAAATTAGATGAATTTGAGCAAAGGTTAAAATTCACAATTGAAGATTATTTAAATCAAAGATCGTTTTTAGATACAGAAATAGAGGAAATTAAAAACGAGATCAGATATAGTCAATTATCTAAAACCCAATTGTCTGAATATAAGTATAAACTAAATGAACTTTCAGGTGATCTTCATAAGATAAATGAACGATTGAGAGAGGCTCAGGAAAAATTAGATAAAATTCAGCCAGTACTATTACGATTATCCAATTCACTTTCTACAAACAAAAGCAATCCAAATACATCAGAACAGCCTGATACTAAATTCCTCCGTGATTCCAATTATGGCTTTAAAGAAAAGGAACAAGATTCTTCTGAGTCAGAAAACAATATTTGGGATTTATAAACTTAACTAAAACGCCAGATATTATCTTTTTCGTTATTGGCCTCTGTTAATCTCTCCTTTAAGCGATCGCGCTCCTCCTTCGCTACGTCCAATTCTTTTTGTATTTCTTGTAGTCTTCCTTGTAATTGATTACGTTCTTGTTCAATGTTAATTAGTTTAGCTTGAGCGCGCTCAAGTTCAGCTTTAAGTTGACTTTGTGTACGAGTTGCCTGTAATTCTAGGTTCGATTTTTCTTCTTCTAGCTTATGAATTATATCTTGCAGTCTTTTGTTGTTTTGCGTATAATCTAATACTTGTGATCTCAGTTGAGAATTTTCACGTTCTATAGACTTTTTTTGTGCTAGAGCTTGCTCTACCTGTTTTTGTAAACTCGATTGATTCTGCTGTAAATTTATTACTTGGCTTGTTAAATCATTTGTCTGAATTATAAAAGTGCTAATTTGTGATTCCAACTGTTTTATTTCCTTTTCTAACTCCCCTTTTTCTTGATTCATCAGGGTAATTTGCGATTGGAGATCTAATTGTTGTTGTGCTAATTCTCGTTGATATTTTTGCGAACTTGTTGCTAAAGCTGTATTTTCTTGCTGTAATTTCTCGATTTTCTCCTGTGTTAGTAAGTTCGACTGGGAATTAATCCATATTTTTTTAGCCCAATCCAACTTAGCCTTCTCCTGAGAAATATAGCATTCAGGTATTTCTCCTAAAAAGGTGATATATGGACTTAAATCCCAGTTACAGGTAAGACAATAAATTATCTTACCTTCTATATATTGCGAATTGCAGACAGGACAATGTTCCATTGTTATGCTTCCAAATTTTCAATGATACATCAAATTTACAAGCTCAAGTTTATGCTAGATTATTGTTAAAATTGCATAACTCATAAACTTTAATCTACGACTGAGGAATATCATTAACTGTAAAAGTAATCCTCGCCTCACCCACAAGATCTTCCTGACCAATTCGGCTTCTTTGCCGTCTAACTATTCTTTCATAGAAGTTTCTAACATCTCGAGCATTACCAAAGTTAGGATTACGACTAGCATACATACGGTTAAAATAAGTTTTTAACTGATTGGCAACTTTATCGGGACAGATAAAGCCATTATGTTCACATAAGCTCCTAAAAATTTGGAAAAGTTCTGTTCCATTGTAATCGGGAAATTCAATTGTGTCAGCAATCCTAGAAGCTATACCCGGATTAATACCAAGAAATAATTGCATTTGTTGTGAATAACCAGCCAAAATTACCACCAGGCGATCGCGCTGATTTTCCATCATCGGAGCTAGAGTATCGATAGCTTCAAGTCCAAAATCCCATCCTCCTATATTTTGCCGTGCTAGTGAATAAGCTTCATCAATAAACAAAACTCCATTGAGTGCAGATTCAATCACTGCTTTAGTTTTTCCTGCAGTTTGTCCAACGTGTTCAGCTACGAGTTCAGCACGACTAACTTCTACAAGATGTCCCCTCTTTAATAATCCTAAAGCTTTAAAGATTCTACCAACTAACCGAGCAACTGTAGTTTTACCTGTGCCAGGATTACCTAAAAACATCATATGTCTGGTTTGAACGGTATTATCTGAATTGAGACCTGCTGCTTGCAGACGTTGATTAGTCAATTCAGCATTCACAATTTCATGGATTTTTTGCTTCACTTCATGTAAGCCAATCATACTGTCTATTTCTCGCAAGATATCCTCTAGGGTATCTGTATCTTTCGTCCCCAATTGAGCAATTTCTCGCTCCTTATGTGGTAAATCATCTAAGTGGAAAGGCTCATGTAAAGGGTCTAAATTCTGTTGATAAATACGCTGTGTACGCCGACTGTCTAAATCTCTAAATAAGTTTTCCACTAATCCAGCATTGCCAAAACTAGTATCTCGTTCATCATAGAGTCTAGTAAATAAATTCAGCAGACATGATGCTAAATCAGGTGAGACTTTACCATGCACTTGTGAAACCTGTTTGTCAAAGATGGCCATCAGTTCTTCTGGTGTATAGTCTTCAAATAAAACTTGGGTAGGAAACCGCCGTCCTAAACCTGGATTTGTCTGAAAAAACTCATCCATATTGTCTGGATAACCTGCGACAATGACCGCTAGACGATGGCGATCATCCTCCATACGCTTAAGTAAAGTGTCTATAGCTTCCCGACCGAAGTCATTTTCCCCTCCTTTACTCAGGGTATAAGCTTCATCAATAAACAGAACACCATCAAGAGCATTGTCTATAACTGTATCAGTTTTCATTGCTGTTTGTCCGACATAACCTGCTACCAAATCTTGTCTACCAACTTCTACAACATGTCCTCTTTCCAGCAATCCTAAATTCCGATAAATTTCCCCCAGCAACCTGGCAACTGTGGTTTTACCAGTTCCGGGATTGCCTTTAAAGACTAGATGTAATCGGGTTGACTCTGTAGATAGTCCTTGCTCTTGACGTATTTTATTCATCTTCAACCCATCCACATACTTGATAATCATGTCTTTGACTGATTGTAACCCAATCATTTTCTCAAGTCGCTCTAAAGCAGGTTCATTAGACACATTAGTGGATAACCATCTTTGTTTTCTAGCTTCTGTAAGGGAGATTTCTTTGGTATTTTTAAGGCAATCGTACCAATAGTTTAATGGATGGTTTTCCGCTGCGAGCCAACGAGATAAAGTGTGAAAGTTTTTCCAATCAACTGACTTGTTTTTTTCCAAACGAAAATAGTTAATTAAGGATTCAATCTCTTGAGCATTGGGTGCTCCTAAACTGCAAATGTTGAATGAGTGATTGGATCGATTTTGATTCGACAACAATAGACTTTCTAAATATGTAAACTTAATGTTTTTACAAAATTCTTGCAGAGCATTGCGTGTCTGATGATGAAAGATGAAAATACAGCAATTACGATTGCTGCGCAGGAGGCGAGACCAATCCACAATTCGCCCAAATAATTCCCGTTGGTTAGCAAAATTTTGTAAGTCTTCAGCATCGGAAAAAATAACTGCAGATCTTAACCTTGTATCTTGCATTACTGTCTGAAAGAAGGGAACAACTGTTATGTCTTGCATAACTGTAGATGGACGAGTAGCTGGTATTCTGGGAGAATTGTTAGGTGGTACAGAAGTAGAACGTTGACCTAGTAAACCTGGTTTACGTCCTAGCGGACCGGGTTTAACCTTAAATTCATCTGTCTGTCTCGATCCAGGATGATTCTGAGTTCCATCGGATGGTAAACAGTAATCGTGCGATTCAGTGTCTAAGAAATACAGTTTACGTATACCAGAGTAAAATAAGATGCGCTGGTATCCCTGAGATTTGAGATATTGATGCAAAACCTGCTCTATATCATATAACACTAAATTTTGCGTGCAGAACATATCGCTAGTATTTGCACCATAAAGAATGATAAAGCGATCGCCTTTCTCCAAATTCAACCTTGCTGTCACTCTTTCCATAGTTATTTACCAGTTTTATGCACTTTCTGATGCTGTAACTTCCTGTACTGAATTGGTTACCTGTCTCTGTTTCACTTCATCCATATTGCGATATTCCTGACGGGGATTATCGTTACACCGCAATGGACCATTTTCTATACCATTTAATTCTAAGGTTTGAAAAATCGCCTCAGCATTCTGCTTTTGTGCTTTTTCGTCTTGTAAAATTTTGCCAAAGGAATTAATCGAAACCTGATTTTTGCCAAACTCTTTTTCTGGACTAATAACGGTGACTACTTCCCCTCCATTCACATCCTGGAGTTTTAATACGTAAGCTTGGCGCTGATCGTCTCCTTCATAAATTGCATTAGTTTCAGGATCGACTAGACGGTATCCCATTTCACCAAGTACTGTAGCTACCTTATCGGCTATTTCAGCTCTTAACTGCGAACTCAAAATCTCTACCCTTGCCTGTTCCACAATCTCACCTAGTCGTGGCTGTAAGTCCTGAATTTGTTGAGCAACTTGTTTTAATTGTTCTGTAGATAAGGACAATGCGCCTTCTCGGAGATGGGTTTCAATTTGCTGTAATTGTTGCTCATATTGATTTAAACTACCATTTGTCCAATAATCCACCTCCAAGACAAACTTTTCAGATTCATCACCTTTGCCAATTTCAAGTTGACATTCCCGATTAGCCTGTACCTCTATAATTAGGCATTTCAAATCATCCATTGCCGCATTGTAATAGATTTGCCATTCTTGCTCTTGACGCTCTATGTCTAACCGTAAGTCAGCCAGAGCCAGATAGGTACGCTGAGTGGTGGCGATCGCTGCTTCAGGTATACCTTGCTGAATATTAATCTGAGCAAAAGTAATTTCTCGATAGAGGTCGTCTAATTTATCAGGAGCAAAGCGTTGATGCTGGTAATCACGGTCTATTTGCCGCCAAATTACTTCCACATCATCCAATAAATCCTGGGCTAGTTTCGCCTTATCCTGTCTCTCTTGTTCCAAGTATTGTTGTAATTGTTCGCGTGCTTGACGTTCTTCTGCTATCAATCTATCAAACTTTTGCTCGATTTGTTGATTGAGGGATAGATATTCTTGTCGTTGTTCCGCCGTAATTTCCAGCAGTAGACTACGTTGCTGGGAAAATCCCTCCTGCATAGCATTTTCTAAGCGTTTTACTTCTGATGCCAATGCTTCTTGTTGCTTAGTTTCCGAGTTGCGAATTGCTGTTTGCAGATCTTTTCGTTGCTGCTGCATCCGTCGATGAGTTTCTAACTCTAGAGTAGCTAAATTACTTTTTAATTTCTTGGCTTCCAGCTCTTGTTGCTGAGTTCTTTGGACCAAAGGCTCAAGCCGTTGTTGTAGTTCCCGCCGTCCTTCTTCTCGGATAGCATTAAGACGCTCTGGAAGATCGCGTTGTAATGAGCGTAATCGACTATCCTGTTCCCGCAATCGGCGCAGTTCTTGCTGTTCAATGCTTACGTAACGACATTTTTCTCCACTCATAGTAACCTCCTTGTAGTTTATTTGCAATCTCAAGCCGCTTACATATTCACGTTTTCAATTGAAATATCCCCTTTAGCAGTGAAAGCCGCAATGTTGTTGGCATATTGAGGCGTGTTAGGTTTTTGTTTCTCTGTTTCTGCATCTGCAATATCTTTTCGTTTAAATAAATGCCCATCTTCACTACGCATGAAAATCACAGGAGTGGCAAAATCGCGTGTTAGATACTGTGTTTCTAAGGCTAGTCTACGCCGACTATTTTGGACAGCAACATCAACTGGGCGATCTTGTCCTAACTGCCTGTAAAACTCATAGGCAAATTGACTAGCAGCAATATTTGAAATTTTATACTGCATTCCTACAACAACTGGTACATTTTCTTTGACAACCTTAGAGGCAATACTCACAAAAGCTTGTGCGTCTGACTGCATTCCACTTTCACAAGCTTGTAACAATACTATCCCGGGACGATGCCGTTTGAATAACTCACTGAAGAAACTAGCATTGACCCATCGTGCTGTATTGAATATTTGTTTAACTAGAGCAATTTCCCCAACAGCCTCTCCCTGCTCATTCTGTAAGCGACCATGACCGATAAAGTGAAAAATATGAGGCTGCTGAGATAATAGATCGTCAATAGCTGTCGGAGAAGCTGGATTCACAATTGGTAACAGCTCGATATACTCTGACTGTTTATCTGCTAGATCTTGAAGATGTGTCCAGACTCCATCAAATTCAACTGGACCTAGATCGTTAGGTGCAGCGATCGCTAAAGCAATTCTCACCTTCTCACCTGGAATTAATTGAATTGGCAAAGACGCATGGTCTTGAAGATAGCGACGGGAAAAGACTAGTTTGGGGTCTGTAGCCAGCCAAATTTCACCTGAGTGTATATTTGTAGGTAAGCACAGGAATTCCCAAGGAAGTGCAGATACATCAGGCATTTGCTGCTCATCAATATCTAATTCTACTCGCAAAAAATGGTTTTCTTGGTGTAAAGCTTGATGGTAAAAACTAACAAAATCTTGACAAAGGGAATCATCAAATAGGATTTGAAAAAGTGTTTCTCCAAGAATACGTGCCTGTTTTGAGTCCCTTATCTGATTATGCAGCACTACTTGTAAAATACCTATTATTTTGTCCAACTCATCCCGATAACGCAACAGCCCATAACGTTCACCCAAAAGTTGGTTTTGAGCATCTCGTTTCTCTGCTCGCACGCGATTATAAGCAGTAACACTTATTTTGTAAACGTAATAGCTTTTGATCATGTGACATATACTTATCTAGTGTTTTGTAAAATATTTATCCCCGGCAATGTGTACAGTCTTAGAATAAAATAATATTAGGTATTGTGTGCATTATGTAGTTTTTCTTAGTTAAATTTAATTTTTATTTTCAATTCTTAAAAAGAACTAAACCATTTATATAAAGGTATAAAGGTATAGATAGAATTCAGCGTAACACTGTTCGGTTAAGTCCCAATTAGTCTCTGTTTTTAGTCTAAACTCCAGTTTTTTAGTTATCCGAACCGTATTGGGATGTATTTGGTCTTTTTGACCAATTTTGACCAATTTTCTCTAGGCTCTTATTTTGACAAAGGTATTGTATGATTAAATAAATTAACGAACTATCATCACAACCATGTACTATAGCCATGCTTTCTTACCGTATTGGAGTTAGCTTTACTACAACAAAGTTGGTCGTGTCTTATTTTGATAATAGTAAACCGCAAACTTCTGAGAAAATCAGGATAAATGAGCGACTTAGCCCACAACAGCTATTCCAGATATCTTCTAGCTTTACTCATAAACCAGAGGAGCCGATTAATCTAGACGCTTTGGCGGGATTATTCAGCAAAGAGATGCTTTTATCTGTGTCCAATTGTTTCAATTCCAGTCCTCACAAGGATAAACTGGTGAGTATTGTGTTATCCATCCCAGAGACATGGTATGTAAAAATTGATGGAGCTGTAAAATTAAAATTAGAACAACTGCTGGCATATCAGCTTGGCATAGAGGAAAAGCTCTTTAAGTTGATTAGAGAACCTACTGCTGCAGCAGCATATTGGATATGGATGATGATGCAGCAGAAACTCAAGTGGAATGGTAATTTACTCATTTGTGACTTAGAAGATCATAAATTTAACGTTAGTTTGTGCCAGATTGATCGTGAAAACAAAGTTAAAATTCTTTATTCAGATTGGCAACCACAAGCAGGTCTACCTTTCGACTCACAATGTATAAAAATAGCTTATGCTCAAAAACATGGGTTACCTTTAACGGAGGATAATCCTGAATTTTTGTCTTTGCTGGGAGTCTTTAAACAGGAAAAAGTTAACTCTCATCAACGAAGTACTGAAAGACTAATGACATATTTGAAAACGCCTGCGGCTATGGCAAATTACAACTTATACTGCTTTGGTGGTGGTTATGCAGTAAAATGTCAACAAATTAATGATGCTTTTTTACCTATACAACAGGTGATTCAAAAAACCATACAACGGCTAAATACTTGGATGCAGTCTCATCAACAATATTTTGATTTTCTATTTTTTATAGGTGGTGATTGCCGATTCATTCTTGCTAAAAATGCTATCTTACAAGCTCTTGAAATTCAAGATCATGATGCTAGATTTGACTCAGTATCTAACGATGATCGGTGCGATCTAGCAATTGCTTATGGTGCTTGCTTGATTGCAAATTGTTTAATTGACCCAGTGGAAAAGTTCCCTTATACACTTGGAATCATCGCAGAAAGATTGAATGTCTATGCCGAACGAGAAAGAAAACTAATTCCTCTGGTTCAAGAAAATACAAATTTAGATTCCTTACTAGTACCTTACTTTGCCGATATACCTTTATTGACAGTTTTTCAAGGTAATTCTCCAATTATCACATTACAGTTAAATTCAGGAAATCAAAAACCTTTTTTGATCATAGATGTCAAATTGGATAATATACAATTTGATCTTGTTTCAGCTAATCAGCTCTGGCAGGTGGGAATCAGAATGAATCCGTTATATAATTTATACTTACTTATCCAAAACTTCCAGACCAAAAATATTGTAGAATATCCAATAGGGACACTACCAGATCTTGTAGGGCAGTTAAAAAATATGTCTATATAATCTCGATGATTTTACTAACAATGATTTTATTAACAATTAACTAGGGAGAGAATTATGTCTAATAGCGATAAACAAAGTACGTATAATGAGAACTATACAACGGAAAAAATAGTTGCATTTACCAAAGAGGGTTCCATCAATAGCGATAAACAAAGTACGTATAATGAGAACTATACAACGGAAAAAATAGTTGCATTTACCAAAGAGGGTTCCATCAATATCGAAAAGATTTTTATGGGACAATCCCCGTCTTCCCAAACTACAACAGGTATTCCTAATAATATTCCACGCCAAGAAATTATAAATTTTGTCGGACGAGATGAAGAACTAGCGTATCTACATCAAGAATTGATGCAACCAAGTTATGTTTCTGCGATCGCTCTCTATGGTATAGGTGGTGTAGGTAAAACGAAGTTGGTTACCAGATATGCAGTCACATACCTGGAAGAATATAACGGTGGTATTTGTTGGCTACTAGCTAGAGATACAGATATAGGAACACAAATTCTCAACTTTGCTCGCTTTTCTCTTGGTATGGAAATTCCCAAAGGTGATATCAAAAACCAGCTTGATTTTTGTTGGTCGCATTGGCGTGAGGGGAAAGTATTAATTGTTTTTGATGATGTCACTGACTTTTATAGAGTTCAGCAGTATTTACCTCCTTTACAACCGCGGTTTCATATATTAATCACCACTCGTTTACAATTTGGACTATCGGGAATCAAGTTTCTAGAGATCAAAATTTTCAGTGAAGTTTTTGCATTGGAGCTATTGAAATCGAATCTTAAACAAGAGGATAATCGGATCGAAGTGGAAATAGATAAAGCCAAGGAACTTTGCCAATGGCTCGATTATTTACCACTAGGATTAGAATTAATTGGCTGTTATTTAGGACGGAAAGAAGACTTATCTATATCAACAATGCTGGAACGGTTATACGACAAAAAACTGGGTCAGGAAGCTATTAACGAAAGTCACGGCAAAAGAGGTATTAATACTGTTTTTGAGCTGAGTTGGCAAGCATTAGATGAAGATGCAAAAATGCTGAGTTACTTCTTGAGTTTATTTGCTTTGGCTCCTATTCCTTGGTGGTTAGTTGAAAAATTACAGTTTGAACAAAAACCTGAAGATCTAGAGAGATTGAGAGATGATTGGCTGCTTAAATTTAGTCTTATACAACGTCAAGAGCGCGGATTTTACCAGTTTCATCATCTCATTCGTGAGTTTATTCAAAGTAAGCTGAATAATTTAGATAATCCAGAGTCTATTAAAAGTAGTTTTTGCAAAAAAATGGTAAGTTTTTTCCAGCAATTCTGCAACGGAGAAATTACCATAGAAGATAATTCACCTCCCATGATAATTTTGACTCATATTGAGGAAGTTGCAACAACTCTCTCTTATCATATGGATGATGGGGAACTGTCTCTGTCTCACGTATTCTTATCATGTTTTTATACTGGTTTAGGAATTTATCCCCAAGCTGTTTACTGGGGTGAAAAGTGTGAATCAGAAATGATATCCCGTTTTGGCAAAGAGCATCCCTCTGGGATTCTCAACCTAACTATTCTGGCTAATCTGTATGAATTGCAAGGAAATTTGAGAAAAGCAGAAGAATACCTAGTTAATACCTTAAATATATGTAAAAAGAACTTCGGTGAAGATGATGTTCTTGTAACTGCTTTAATAAGTAACTTAGGTACTTTACTAGCTACTCAAGGGAATTTTGAAGAAGCAGAGGAATATTGTAGACAAGCATTAGCAATACAAGAAAAGCTAGTGGGTAAAGATAGTCCTGATGTTACTCCGAACTTAATGGCTTTAGCAAAAGTTTGTCGCGTCCGAGGACATTATGCAGAAGCTCAAGCCATCTACGAAAGAATATTTCAATTTGAATCATGGCAAGGCTTTATAGCTAATTCTCCTCTAACGATTATCGAAATTTCTACTCTTTGCCTAGAACAAGGGTTGATCGACGAAGCAGAGAATATTTATCAGCGAGCAAAAGAGGTTGCAGAATATTCTCTGGGGAATGAACATCCTATATTTGCTATGTGTTTAAGTGAATTAGCAAGAGTATATGTTAAGCAAGGTCGCCATAAAGAAGCAGAAGATTATTGTGAAAAGGCGATCGAAATTAATAAAAATAAAGGTAACACAATGCATTATACTCATGCCATGAACTTGAGAAATCTAGCTTTCATTTATCATGCACATGGTCGTTATGACGATGCGGAAACATTCTATAAGTCAGCTTTAGAAATACAGCGAGCTGTTTTTGGGCAAGAACATATGCAAATTGCGGAAACTCTAGTTGATTTGGCTACAAATTATATCGAACAAGGAGACTATAAACAAGCTGAACCACTATTGTTGCAAGGACAGGATATGTACACATCTAAATTAGGTACAAGCCATCCCCAATATAGTGAACTTCTTTGCATTCTGGGAAATGCTCGTCTAAAGCAAAAAGATTATGAAAAAGCTGAAAGTCTATTTTATGAAGCTGTCGATGTAGTTAAAAAAGCCTTGGGCACTAACCATCCTCAAGTCGGTGAAAGATTATCTAATTTAGCTCACTTTCTGATTAGTCAGAAACGGTATAGCGAAGCATTAACACTTTTTGAAGAATCTCTAAAAGTAGCTAGGGAAGTTTATGGCGAAGATAATCCAAATGTTTGTCAATATATTCTCTCTATCGCTGAGGTATACCGCTCTTCTGGTCAGAATAGCGAAGCAGACTCTCTGTACGCTCAAGCTATAGGTATATATGAACAAGACGATAAAGTTAATCCCGATTTTGCTAAAGGATTAATAAATCTCATAGAATTATATGAATCTCAAGGTCGCTATGAGGAAGTGGGCGATTTATATGAAAGGCTATTGCAAACAAGCAAAAGGTTGCTAGGAAACGATCATGCCAATATTGTACAGATCTTGAGCAAATTGGGTAAATTGCGTACAGATCAATGGCGTTATCAAGAGGCAATTAAACTTTACGAAGAAGCACTAGAAACAAGAAAGCGTATATTTAATGAAATGCATCCTAGTATTGCTACTAATATGATTAATCTTGCATATATTTATCAATGCCTCAATCGTTTTGCTGAAGCCCATGAATTATACGATCAAGCATTGAAAATTAGAATTCATGAATATGGACCTTCGCACTATCAAGTTCGTTTAGTACAGAGTGCTTTAGTAAACCTCGATAATAAAACAAAGAAAAATGTTGCAGAAAAACCCATAGAAAAAACTATAAATTTACCATCAGAAGCTCAACAAAATAATCAGTCCAGTGAGAAACCAATTTCCCATACTACTGAACTAGAACAAGGTCAAAATGAAGCCATAACTAGAGAGCAGATAGAAGTTTTAAATCAAGAAATTGTTAATCAATCTCAATCTCTAAAACTTAAAGCAGATGAAATTGCAGCACTAGAAGAAAAAAAATCTCAAATTGAATCTGAGTTTGCTAAATTGGAGAAACAACAGGGTATAATTAACAAGGAAATTGAAAAATATAAACATAATAATCAAAATAAGCAACATGAGATTCTACTTTCAGCCAAGGAATTAATTAGTTTGACCCATGATGAAATGGCAAAGTTGTCTGAACCAATGACTCTAGTCCTTACCGATCTCGAAGCACAAATCAAAGAATATCAGCAAACATGGGTAAAACTACAAACTGCTATTGAACACTTTAATAAATACCGGGAAGAAACGGATGAAATAGCTTTTCATCTTCGTACCCACTATCAAGTAAACCAGGAATTATCTGAAACTTTATTACCTTTAGATTCCCAAAAAGTAGAGGATATCTTGAAAACAATTAGTCATCACCTAAACGAATTAGATCAAAAACTTGCTTATGCACGAATTCAACATGAACAATCCCAACAGAAAGAAATTATCTTTTTCTCATAAACCCCTGCTCAACATTGCGGAAATTTGTCCAGCTACATATACACTTGGTCCTGGACAACGTTTTGTTATCTGGCTTCAAGGATGTTGTTTTAATTGTCGTAACTGTATTTCTCCGGAGTGGATTCCTCAAAAAGAAGCTATGATGGTCGAGCCTATCCAACTTGGTGACTACATCCTTTCTATTCCTCATACAGAAGGTTTAACTGTCTCTGGTGGAGAGCCAATGCTCCAAGCATCTGCCCTCAGTAAACTATTTACCTATCTTCGTCAAAAATTTTCTATTTCTATCATTTGCTATACTGGATTCACGCTTGAATACCTGCGAGCAAAATCTGACCCAGCTATCGATCAATTACTGACTATGATAGATGTACTTATTGATGGCCAGTATATACCGGAATTAAATGATAATCAAGGATTGCGTGGTTCTTCTAATCAAATTGTACATTTTCTTACCTCTCGACACAGAAATGAATCTAGTCGGTTTACAAGAGGTAGAAGAGATGTAGAGATTCATCTAAATGATGATTCGGCTTTAATGGTAGGTGTTCCTTCACAACACTTTGCTGCTTCCTTTAAGAAGATAAATTGATTAACAAGAACATGTTTTAACAAAGGAGATATTGTAAATGAACAACAAGCTGACTCATCCAAACTTAGAAGAGACAAGTTTACTATTATCTGATCTACTAAAGGAAGTTCAAAGATGGGAGGGAACACTTGCTGGTGGTACAAAGCTAGGTATTGGAGCGGAAGCTATTGACAATCTCTTTAAAACAAAGGTCAGCTTTGGTAATCCTCAAGACAAGTTAATTCATCTAACAGAACAGACATTTAAAAATAGTGGTATCGAACTGATTGATATTTATAAACAACAAATGCGTGACCAGTTCGACTTTTACTACATGACTATAAGCGTAGATTTGCGTACTAAGCCAGGCACGCAATTTTGGCGGTTAACCTGCGAGCTTGAGCTGAAATTAAAAGGTAACCAAGAGCCAATTATTCAAAGTCTTTTTCCTACTAATAAGTGGCGGTCAGTTATTAGCTTTGGTGTAGCTATGGATATTGGACTAAGTGGTGATTTGGCATGGAATGTAGGAATTGATAGCTCTAAATTAGCCCAATTGTTACCATCAATCCCCGATAATATAAAAGCAAGCGTATCAACTAAGGATAATTTCAAGGCGTTTCTTGCTGTTCCAGATTACGGTTATCAACTTGGTTATGCAGAAATTATTACTAACGGTGAAGGTAGTTCTCTGTGTTACTGGCGTATTAATGATGACAATTTATGTCGAATCGGTACAGAAAAATTTGCCATTGTATTTAAAGTACCCAAGAAAACTGATGCGATAACTGTGCGGGGTACGGTATGGGCTGAACCAAAAATGAAATGGTTGACTTCTAATTTGGAAGATGTAGCTATTGCTTTGTCAGAACGTTTCCAGAAATTGTTAGGACAAGGTGATGATGTCGCCAGCCAATTCGCCCGAGGTGATGCCGAATTTTGGAATTTAAGACTTCCGAAATAAGTCTAATTCACTGGATATAAGATAAGAAGGGCAAAGGGTTAGCTAAGAACCCTAGCAAAATGACTAAGCGCGACCCGAAAACTGAAGTTGTAGTTCGCGTTGTCGGGCACGTCCCTGTAACGATTGGCCGAACGGCAGTCCGCAGGGAAGTGGTTCCACGAACCACCTCGCAGCACTCGGTATTGATTATGATTCTTATCTATCCAATCGCTTCCATCTACGGGCGCATCGTCGTAATTCTCATGCCACGCATCTTGACACCATTCCCATACATTGCCATGCATGTCGTATAATCCAAACGCGTTTGCTATCTTAAAATACCCTACTTCTGTTGTTCTTCCGATATATTCGCCTTTTATTCCAGAACCATAAGTATAGTTCCCATTATAATTTACTAATTGAGTTGTTATTGTCTCCCCAAAATAAAATGGTGTATTGGTTCCTGCTCGACAAGCATATTCCCATTCAGCTTCACTGGGAAGACGGTAATCGCGACCTGAACTTTTAGATAATATAGCACAAAATTCAACTGCATTATGCCAACTTACGGATTCTACAGGATTTTTTGCTCCCTTAAACCTATAGGGATTTTCACCCATGACTTGCTGATATTGTTCTTGTGTAATTGGAAACTTACTCATGAAAAACGGTTGGATAGTAACCTTATGTTGAGGACGTTCATCATTTGCACTACCTTCCTCGCCTTTTGGTGAACCCATGAAAAATTCGCCACCAGGAATACCAACCATCTCTAGAATTACTCCGTTACCCAAATCTTGACTGAAGGAATAAGCATATTTTTCTTGTTTGTCCGTATTGAGTGTACAAGTCATAAACGGACTGTACTCCAAATTATAACCAAGTTTGGTTGCTAAATCTTGAAGTTTGCGTTCCTGGATTTTCTGATAGAGTTGCTGACGGAGTTCTTGCGCTCGACTGATATATTCCCCGCCCAAAATCATGAAAACTGCCACCTTAACCTCGGCAAAATAGTAATCCTTGTCCGTAGGTACACTTGGAATAGAACCATCTCGATGAGGAATGAGCGCCGGAAAATCTCGGAGACTTCCATAGTGGTCTTGAATAAAATCCCCAATTTCCCGCCAAATCTCGGCTGTGCGTAGAGTCGGGCTATTTTCCAGCAGCAATTCGCGAATTCCTGGTTTAAACTCATACCAAGCTTCTGAAACAGTCGCCTCTAGATTTCCCCAGGAAGATTTTTGGATAAGACCACTAAAAAAGACTTCTGCTAGATGCCAATGTTGACTATCGGGCAAAAACTGTTGTTGTGCTAACCGCATTACTGGAGGAATAAGAGGAACCGCAGCCAACACCCCGGCGAGTTCTCGCGCTTTGGGACTAGCATCGGTCAAAAATTCTCTCAGTAAATCTTTGGGGGATTTATCATCTATTCGGTTACTACTGTCAACTTTTATTTCCGCTGGTGCTTCCTGTCTGATTAAAACCCCTTGGATAGAATTACCTCCATTTCCCGCCAGGAAATTTGCCCAAGTACTAAAATGGTTGGGGGATAAGTTGAAAATGGGAAACCGATAAAGTGGATCTGTCGTATGTAGTCTAGCTCCCACCTGCAACATTGAGTTAGTACACCCTGAGTGGGTAGCTATCAGCGGTCGTTGAATGGCTTGGTATAAAGCAGTTCGTTGCCATAAACTTTGAGGAAAAACATGAGCAATAGTAACTGGATGCTGCTCCCCTAGAATAGCCAACGCTGCAAATGCTTGTCCTGAATGCCAAGCTTGTCCTAAAGTATCTGTTAACACAACAAAAAGTCGATTGCGTTGTGGTGCAATGAGACTGCGAATCTCCCGTTCAATACTTCCAGCACCTGAGGACAATCGTGGCTGACTGTGCTGTGTATCAAAATGCCATACACGCACATCCCGGAAAAAACCTTGCCAGCGGAATAGCGTTGCTACTCCCTCTGCTAAATCTCCCCAAAACGCCATTGAATGTGAGCGATCAATCAGTAAATGTACCTCAAACCATCGCTCTAAGGAAGGACAAAATGACATCATCAGCAATCCATTGGCTTCGGCTGTTTGCTCGACTGTGACATCAATATCCAATTCATGGGCGAAGATACTTGGAACTCGCTTGGCTAGCGGTAAAAGCATCTTACTGATTTCTGCTGGTTTGGGTAAAGGAAATGGGTCAGGAATCCGAATGGGTGAGGCGCGATCGCTTGATGATGATGCTGTTTTTTCAAAGGAAGGACGATTGGTGTATTTGGGATAAGCAGCAATAGGTAACCGTGGCTCCTGTTCATTTGTAGAGAGATTATCCTTGGTGCTATCTTCCAACTGGTTGTCAAAAGATGACTCATACTCATTAACAGGAGAGCGTAAATCTTCTGCTGGTTCAAATCCTTTGAGGGATTCAGGAGAAATGATGCGATGTAAATGAGCCGCACACCAAATCAGTTCGTCGGTTGCTCTCTCATCTTCCCACCAGCGATCGCACTCTCCAGTCATTTCCTCTATCTCCACTTACAGGGGTTTGAAAACAGTATCCAACAAAAATTTACGATCTTCTTGGTTGAGGTTGTCACCTTGGAGTAAAAGATAAACAGCATTTAACAATTGATCAGTAGCCAGTTTTACGTCCTTCTGCTCCATCCGCTGGATAAATTCTTGAATTAATTTTCTAGCTGGCTCATCCAGTTGCTTCAGGGATTCAGAATCGAACCGCTGCTCCAAAATATGATAGAAACCATTTTCCGTATTAGGTTGCTTAATAGATAAACGCAAACATCGGCGTAGAAACGCTGGTGGAAACTCCCGTGCTTCATTACTGGTCATGAATACTAAGGGAAACTCTTGACATTGGACAAACCCTTTTTGGATAGGAATTTTACTACCACGATCATCCCGTTGATGACGGTAAGGAAGCACTTCTACATCATCAACTTGTAATCGAGCCAGTTCTGGTATTTCAAAAAATCCTTCTTCAAAAATATGTAATAGATCGTTGGGTAGATCAACATCACTTTTATCAATCTCGTCAATGAGCAGTACCGCTGGTCTACCCGGTCGGGACTGATGAAATGCCATACCCATTGCTCCCAACCTTAAATAATTACCAACATTAGGTTCTGGAATCTCTCCTATTTCACCGACTTTTTGCCTGAGTAGGGATGTTTCTTGCAATCGCCCAATCGCATCGTAGGCATACAATCCATCCTTCAAAGTAGTGCGAGAAATGATCGACCAGCGATAGGGACCAGGTAGCCCCAATTCACCTGCTACTGCATAGGCTAAAGATGTCTTACCAGATCCAGGATTCCCCTCAATCAGTAAAGGTCTGCGCAAGCACAATGCAGCATTAACTAATTCTATGGCTTGCTCACCAGCAATAAATCCTAATGCTTTTGGGTCAATATTAACTGAGGTCTGTTGATTCTCTTTTGACTTCGCTTTCTTCTCTTCAACCCATTTTGTGGGGGACAGACCAAAGGTTCGCCAAGGCGGAGGTGGCGGAATGCGATCGAGATGCTTTTGCTGTTCTTCTGGCTTTGGTAAATTATCCGCACTCAGGGTTAACCCACGGTAGATGCGAAGATCTTTCTGTTCTGGTGTTTGCTCACTCGCCATTTTAATCCACCACCTTGGTATTTAAAGGTCTAGAGCTTCGGGAAGGCTTAGGATATAAATCGTCCCAGAAAAGTGTTATCTCTAGGTCTTGATTCTCTTGGCGTAAATTATATATTTTATTAGGCCAATTCTTCCATTCTAACATGTTTAGATCAACTTCCTGGAGAGGCTTTTGATTATTTCGACTCCAGACTGCGATCGCTTTGGTTTCCTCAATCATTTCTAAATCTGCTTGTGATGGTTTCGTACCGATGTAGTAAATTTCGGAACTCTGGATATTCTCATTACACCATAAAGCTTTTTTTGCTCTGTAGACTTTATCACGAATTTCACGAAAGTCTTCGTCGAAATACCGTTCAAATGAATTAATAAAAATGCGGTACTCCTTCCCCAACTCTTTTCTTGTATTGCCAAATTGAAAACAGATTTTCTCTAAAGACTCTTGATAAAAAACTAAGGGCATAAAAATTTCAATATCAATATCAATATCAATATCAGGTTTTATTGGTTCAAGTAAACCATAACGCGCTTTGCGAATCAAACCTGATAAAAAATCTTCCTTTTCTAGACACATTCGCAAACTATCATTTGTTTGTAGCTGCAACACTTTGTTTTCTGCAAACCTACCAAATGGTAATTTTTGACTTTCAATCCAAAGGTTCATATGCAAAAGAAACGCACCAGTTGGCTTACCAGTACCTTCTTTAGCATCTATTTCAGGCTCGATCTCAATTTGAATCCTTAATTTCTCTTTCTGAATTTTTATTTTAAACATATCATAATAGGACTTTGCAGCTTCTCTAATTTTATTTAATTTTACCTCTACTCTATATTTAATTACTTGATTTTGCCAATTTTCCAGTTTTTCAGCAACGTTAATATCCCTAAAATTACTAGGTTCCCTAAACCTATTTCTACACCATTCTGAACAGACAATCAACGGGCAAATTCCATCTACAACCGGTTTAAGTGATAAATTGTTTAATTTCTCTTTGATGTCTTGCTGATCTAAGACAAATTCTTCAATAAAATCTCTACTTAAAAGAAATGAATTGATAAAAAACAAACTACTTTCAAGTTTAGCTATTAAAATCTCTAAAAGAGATTGTATAAAATCAGAGCGGTTTTCTTCCCATGTCCGTAGAGTTTGAGGGAAAATAGGGAAAAATTTAGCTAGAGTCTCAGAGCCAGCATTCTTATAAGAAGCAAGCTGTCTGGTGATTTGGTTAATATGATTAACTATTTTTTCTGGGTGAATGTAACCATCATCTTGGTTTCTATTCAAACCTTGAATCGCCATTCTAAGCGCATTGGAAAATACATTTTCTTGTGCAGTATCTTTTGCACGACAAGCAGCAATAGCATGAACAGCAATGTTCGCTCCTCTGACTGGTTGGTAATTCTGAATTACTCCTGATGCAAATTTGGTGATATTGCTTGTACCAGATCCCGAATAACAAGTATCGATAATATAAAGAATTTGTGCGATTTTGACCCCATCGTTATTTAAAGGGCGGACTAAATCTTCTGTAGGTAGTGATGTCTGAGGAATTTTATTGGGATCGGTATCTTTCATCCAAAGATAATGTCTATCATGGTTATAGTAATCGCCATGACCAGAATAATAGAAAATGACCTGATCTGTCTCACGCCGTTCTTGATCTCGCAGCCAATCTGCAAATTGTTCTTTAAGCGCGGAAGCACTTGGATTAAGTTGTAAGTTTGTCAAAACCTGCTTATAGCCAAAATATTCGGTAAATAGATCGACTACCCTTTCAATATCCGTTTTAACACTAACTAGTTGTTGATTTTCATCCAAATTCTGATATTCACTTGTCCCACAAGCAATTAAATAATAACGAGTTTTTCCATCCATACTGCTTGCTCATTCATCAATTAAACCCGACTTAATTGCTGCGCCTGTTTCAGTCGCAGTGAGATAGTTTCTAGCATCGTGAGCTGCTACACCGTTATTAACTAGCTTGTCTTCCACCAATCCATTAAATAAAGGGTTTAGCTGTTTTTCCAGAGCAACAACATCTCCCTGATCAGCAATATTGATCCACTTTTCTATACTACCTGGCCAGTAACCTAAATTATCTTGGGGACTTGGTTCTAGGCGATCGAAAATCAGCCGTTTGATTCCCAAAGGAGAACCCAGGGTGACAAAAACTTTGACATTCCATTCTGGATGTTGACATAAAGTCTCGTAACACACAACTGATCCCAAAGAATGACCCACAAGTACGCGGGTATCTTGATCAACAGCTTGGACAACGCGCTCTCTAATTTTGGTTCTCATATCCTGATCGTGTAAATAACCGCCAACTTGTTTGAGGTAGGAAATTACAATCTTCTCAGCAACACTACCAAAAAATTGAGAACCACTCAAGGCGTTTAGAGCTTTTTGTACAATTATGGGCGTTCCCTTTTCTCTCGATACATGATTTGTTTCTTTAACATTTTTTTCTACTTGTACCAATGTTTGCCACCATTGCAGAAGCAAATCCCTTTCCCACTCTGAGTCAATATCGCTGACATCGTAGTTAGGTATCCCAGCTATTGATTTTATCCGACCCCTGAATAGGTCTCCATAAAATGCACAGCCAAATTCATTATCAGACTCTAATCTAGCTCCCACGCGTTCCAAGCCATCCTTAAGTGCTGGTAACCAATCAGCATGGATTATATGGCTACCTCTAAACTCTTGGCTAATTCCATGAACACCGACAATTTTAGCCATAGCTATGTTTATGGGTTATCAGTTTGAGAATCTGTAGGAAGTATCCATTTTGGAGGTTCCATTCTTCTCTTCCTGAGACTTGCTTCTGCAATTTCCAGCATTTTGTCTAGGGGAGTTTCTGCAATAAATTTAGTCGCGGCTTCTCTAAATTCAATATTGGGACATTTATCTCCCAATACACACCCATTTACACATGCTTGAGCACAATTAATTTTTTGATCCACAGGAACTTCCTTTTTGTTAAATCGTTGAATATAAAAAATTTTATTGCTGAGGATAGATTACAGTATCCAATCCCATTCTATATCATTTAGAGTGTAATCTATGTCTCAACTCTTAGCTAATACACAAACAATCGCCGCGATTGCAAGAGAGCGCCTGTCTTGTCCTAACGAAAATTTCTCCTGCTTACCTGACTTGAAAATAGGGAACAGAGAACAGGTATTTTCATGCGTTTTGGTGTACCCAGTTCATGATTGCTACTTAGCTGTCGCTGCTGTCGCTGTTTTGCGTATAGACTCAAGAAAACAAATTATTTCTTGAATAAGAGGAGCTTTGCGTAGAATTTCAGTATCTTCAGGGGATAATTGATTGAAAATCTCTGAATAATTATTAATTTTCTCCGACTGAGCAAGTAATTGTTGTAAAATCTTCTTTGGTGCAAACACTGCTAAATCAAGTGTATGTTGATCAGGAATGTAGCCTAATAATTTTGCCAGAAAAGAGACATCTTGAAAAAAGACTGCTTCTATTTCTGGAACAGCAAGAAACACTTTAACTGGTGTATTACCCGCTACGCCTTTAACTATTTCCTCAATATTTTCACAGCGTTCTTGAATAAACTCTGGTATGACTGAACCAGCATCTACTACTATAGCAACTGGTGCTTGGCGACGAACCACTAATGAACGGGCAAGAGATTTAACTCCTGATGATCCGCCAGCAACAACAATTTTGACATCGAAATCACTCAATAATTGCTTTGGTAATACAAAGTTAAGTAACTTTTCATCCTTTAATCCTTCACAAAGAATATAAATACTCATAAAACACTTTGCTCTCTAACGTCATAATCAGTCAATCCATGTTCTATACAAGCATGATATTTAAAAGTTAATAGTTCACAGATTATTTCATGTTCTAGCGCATATTGTATTTCTTCGCCATTCCATAGTAGAATTGCTTGCGGTAAGGAGAAATAGGAAAGATGACGAGCGGGATTAGTAAAATCAGTTCGACAAAACACTAATCCAATTGTACCACCAGGACGACGCAAAAGTTGATTACGGAGTTTAGCAATAGGTGTAGTATCAACTGTTTTATCTCCGAAATCCTTACTTTCGACTAAACAGGAAAGCCCGCCATAATAGATCGCACCATCAATTTGCTCAATTTGTGACCCGAAAAGTTGTACGGTGTAAGGCCATTTTACTTCTGCACCGTCAAGTTGAAATGCTCGTAGCACTAAATACTCAAAGGCTTTCCCCGCTTCCCATCCGGGCACATTACGATTCTTTATATTTTCCCATAGGATTCGTAAACCATTCCATTCTAATAATTGAATCTCATTTTCATATTTTTCTGATGAAACCAATGTTAAATCTCCAATTACAGGTTTATGCGCCCCTTTTAAGTATAGCAAACCCTCCAGAAGATAAAAAATTTTATCGCTGAGGATAGATCACAGTATCCAATCCCATTCTATATCATTTAGAGTGTAATCTATGTCTCAACTCTTAGCTAATACACAAACAATCGCCGCGATCGCCACTGCTGTAGTTCCGCAACAAGGTAGTGTAGGGATTGTGCGAGTTTCCGGTGACCGAGCTATGGCGATCGCCAAAACTCTGTTTTCTGCGCCTGGTCAACAAACTTGGTCAAGCCATCGCATCCTGTATGGATACATCCGTCATCCCCAAACCAAGGAATTGGTAGACGAAGCATTATTGCTGATTATGCAAGCACCACGTTCTTATACTAGAGAAGATGTGGTGGAGTTTCACGTACATGGAGGAATTATCGCCGTACAAGCAGTCCTCCAATTATGCTTAGAAAATGGTGCGAGATTAGCCCAACCAGGAGAATTCACCCTGAGAGCATTTTTATCTGGACGACTAGACTTAACCCAAGCAGAAAGCATTGCGGATTTAGTCGGAGCAAAATCGCCACAAGCAGCACAAACAGCTTTGGCTGGATTACAAGGGAAATTGGCTCAACCTATACGTAAATTGCGGGGTGAATGCTTAGATATTTTAGCAGAAATTGAAGCGCGAATTGACTTTGCAGAAGATTTACCCCCATTAGATGAACCAGCAATTATCGCTAGATTGACAGAAATCACTCATGAAGTGACTAGATTACTGGCGACAAAAGACCAAGGTGAATTACTGCGCACAGGTTTAAAAGTAGCGATCGTTGGACGACCAAATGTCGGAAAATCAAGTTTACTCAATGCTTGGAGTCAATGCGATCGCGCTATTGTCACGGATTTACCTGGAACCACGCGTGATGTGGTGGAATCTCAGCTAGTTGTGGGAGGAATTCCTGTACAAGTGTTAGACACAGCAGGAATTCGCGAAACAGCAGACCAAGTAGAAAAAATTGGTGTAGAGCGATCGCGTCAAGTAGCGAGTAGCGCGGATTTAATTTTATTAACTATTGACGCTACCATTGGTTGGACGCAAGCTGACGCAGAAATTCATGTCCAAGTACAACATCGCCCGACAATTCTAGTAATTAATAAAATTGATTTGATAGATATAGATCAGCAAAAAGTTATATTAACTCAAATTTCTGATTTTCCCTCCGTAGTTTTGACAGCAGCGGCAAAAAATCAAGGAATTGATAGTTTAGAAACAGCGATTTTGACAATAGCCAAAATGGGAAAAATCCAAGTTGCGAATATGGATTTTGCCATTAATCAAAGACAAGCATCTGCGCTAACAAAGGCTAGAATCTCCTTAGAGCAAGTACATGAAACAATTAACCAGCAATTACCTTTAGACTTTTGGACAATTGATTTACGAGATGTAATTTATGCACTGGGAGAAATTACTGGAGAAGAAGTAACAGAATCAGTCTTAGATCGGATATTCAGTAAATTTTGTATAGGTAAATAGTAGGGGCGCAAGGCCTTGCGCCCCTACTCCCTAATTTTAACTCCCTCAATGATGAGTAATTCTGATGTTGTTGGGATAATTTGGGTGAGTTGGAACCCAGCAGATGCAAACAAAGCCGAGAACTCAGCTTCAGTCCGTTCCCGTCCACCAGGACACATAATGAACATATTCACATCCATAAATTTACTCATGGCAAATTGGTTTTCAGGAGGAATTACAAAGTCTATGACTAACAATCGCCCTTGCTCTTTCATAGCTTGATGACAGCACATCAGAATGGCGATCGCCCGTTCATCATCCCAGTTATGAATAACATTTTTCAGCAAATATGCGTCTCCAGATGGGACAGCCTTAAAGAAATCTCCTCCAACTAATTGACAGCGATTTACTATTGACGCTTTGAGGAAATCTTTGGCTCTGTCAATCACATCTGGACGGTCAAATAACACTCCTGTCATACTGGGATAGGCTTCAAGGATAGTAGTTAGCAGTCCACCTTTACCACCACCAATATCAACCAACTGATCAATAGACGAAAAATCATATGCTTCCAGAACTACAGTATTGATCGCCGTTGACGCAGCTAGAGCCCGATCAAAGATTTCACCTTGGATGGGATTGTAGTCATTATACTCAAACAAATCCATACCATAAACATCCTGAAAAGCACTTTTCCCTGTTTGTACGCCATACATCAAATTTCCCCAAGCTTTATAGTAATGCTCCTCACCCCGCAAGATTGCCATATCTCGTATTGAACCAGGAACATTGCTCTGCAAACAATCTGCCAATGGGGTTAATTCAAAACATCGGGGCTGTGTCTCAGCAAAAATTCCGATTCCAGCAAGCGCTCGCAATACTCGATAGAGAGAATCACTATGAGTATTGGTCTTATCAGCTAAAGCATCGCAGTGTTGGGAACCATCTTTGAGTAAATCAGCAATGCCAAGTTTAGCAACAACATAGATACATCGTGAAGCCCAATAGGAATAAACCCATTGTATGGCAGTTATTTGATTCTGTATCTTGCTAGCGTGAGAGTGTGATGAAACCATAATGTTCGATAAAATTCCTGTTGGTACTTTGATTTAGTACTTTGAAAATATAAGACTGTAAATCTACCTGAGCTTCGAGTATTTAGTTCAATACAATCCAAAGAGGTATTTCTAATAACATTTTATCAAAGTCTATAGATGATTTAAGGAGAATTTGTTTTTACTTGCATTTTATTGAACTGAATAAATTGTCTACATGTCAACATAAATACTATTAAGATAACTAAAAAATTACTTGTGATTATTCCAATATATATACCTTTCACACCCATTATTTTACTAAAAACAAGTATAAGTGGAATATAAAAAAATAAACTATTTAATAAAAATATTGTTGAAACAATTTTACCTTTTCCTATAGATTGGAATAACATAGCATAGAATGGAAAAATTGGGATGACTGGAATTAATAAACTAAGAATCCGAAAGTTGAGTAAATCATTTTCCGTGAAATTAATGTTCGGCAATACTAAACCCAGAAATGTTTTGGGAAATGCTTGTGTAAATAGCCAAAATAGTGTTACTAGACCTATTGCACAAATAATAAAAATTAAATAAGCTTTTTTAATTCTATCATAATTTCTAGACCCATAATTTATCCCAATTACAGGCTGCAAGGCTTGTGTAAAACCATTTAAGGGAATAAATGTTAATGAAGTTAATGTTAATGTTGCTCCGTAGAGGGCTATATCATTTTGTGTTCCATAGTGAGAAATTGACTTCAAAACAACAAAACTTTGAATTAAGCTAAACACTGGTATGATTAAACTTGAGCTTCCAATTGATAGAACCTGAATTATTAAACTTCCTGATAAAGTCAACGTTTTTTTATTAATTTTAGCCGAATTTTTCCTAGAGGTGTAATAGGTCAATACTCCAGCACAGTAAGTTGCCATTGCTAAAACTGTAGCGAGGGCTAACCCCGTAATTTCCCAGTGTAAGATACTCACAAATAGAGTATCTAAAACGAGGTTAGCCAGGAAATAAATAGTAGCGAATATCATAGAAATTTTGAGCTTGCCTTCTGCTTTAATAAGATAATTACAAGCAATTCCTATGGTAGAAAAAACTGAACCAAGTACATAAGTCTGTAAAAATTTTCTGCCAACAGAGGCAACTTCTCCATGTCCTCCCATGAATACAATTAATTCTTCAGCAAAACTATAGCCAATGATCGTGACTGTCAAGGATATAATAATACCCATTATTAGTAAATTGCCAAATATTTTGGACTGACTTTTGATATCTCCAGAGCCGATGTCTCGACTGAGTATAGAAGCAGAACCCACACCAATTAAATCGGTTAAACCACCTATAATAGCAATAAATGGTAAAGCCAGAGTTATACCGCCAATAGCGGCTTTACCAATGAATTGTCCTGCAAATAAAGCATCAATAAAAGGGGTCAAGCCTAATATCAGCTTTCCGGCAATACTGGGAATAGATAACTTGAACATTAGTTGAATGAGATTCTTATGAAGGATCTCATTTGTCAATTGAGATTGTTGTTGTAACGTCATTTTTGTGGATTTACTGAATGTTGTAATAGTCTCAAAACCGTACGGAGATAGTGCCTAACAGAGTTAAAGGCGCACCAGGATAGATGACAGTGTTGGTCTGAGCAGCTTCGTAGTATTTCACATCAAAGAGATTCTTGATATTGAGCGCAAATTTCCATTTGTTGAGCTTGTAATAAAGTGCCGCATCTGTTCGGAAGTAGCTGGGTAGCACAAAATCATTAGTCAAATCGCCCTCTCTATCTCCTACATAATATAGTCCTAATCCAAATCCCAAACCTTGTAAATTGCCTTTTTGGATTTCATAGGTCGTCCAGAAGCTGGCAGTATTCTTAGCAACGTTGTTCAACAAATTACCAACGGGATATTCATTATCTTTGGTGATTATAGCATCAGTATAAGCATAGGAAGCAATGACATTCCAACCAGGAAGGATTTTACCTGTAACATTTAGCTCAACACCCCGACTTCTTTGCTCTCCAACCTGAACGTAAAAAGCGGGATTGTTGGGATCAGGATCCACCACATTTGCCTTTGTGATTTGGTAAGCGGCTAATGTTGCAGATATGCTTTTGCTTAAATCTGCTTTAACTCCTACCTCATACTGTGTACCTTGTTCAGGTTTAAATGTAGACCCGTTGGCTGCTAAAGTACCAACTGTCTGAGGCAGAAAAGAACTGGTATAGCTGGCATAAAGTGAGATTGGATGTATGGGTTGGTAGACAATGCCAATCCGAGGGCTGAAGGCTTGGTCATATTGACTAGTGCTGACTTCGGCGAGTAAATCATTATTCCTCTGGTTGGTAGAGTCAAAGCGTCCTCCAGCTATCAGTTTCAAGTTGTTTAATAGGGTAATCTGATCTTGAAAATAAATACCTAACGTATCTGTACGAGTTTGGACATCAGAAATAGTGGGAATGTTACTAGGAATCGTAGCGTTATACACCGGATTAAAAATGTTGATAGATGGCAAACCCACAAGACCATAACTTATTGGGCCTGCAGTTCGGTTTAGCTCTATTCCGAACAGAGGTTGGTGACTAATTGATCCAGTTGTAAACTTTCCTATTACCTCGGTTTGGAGACTGTAGTTGTCAGTTTTCAACTGATCATTAAAAGCAAACCTGCTCAATTCGTCATTCGTCAAACTCGTACCGTATACATCCAAGACATTTGTTTTGCTGGAAGTTAGGGAAAAGGCATTACGAATTTGCCAATTGTCACTAAATTGATGTTCTAATCTATAACTAGCTCTATAAACTACCTGTTCTAAATTTGCTCCTGGAACCCCTAAGAATTGACTAATTGGAATTGGAGCAGGTGCATTGCCAAGGGCTACTATACCTCGATCATCGGTAGTACCATTGTTTAAATACTCAAAATCAAGGGTTAATTTTGTCTTGGGATCAATTTTCCAACTTAGAGATGGTGCGATAAATATACGGTCTGTATTAACGTAGTCACGAAAACTCCCTGAGTTTTGGTAAGCGACATTTAAACGATATAGCAGTGTTTTGTCCAAGTTCAATGGACCAGAAAAGTCTATACTCGGCCGATAAAAATTGTAACTTCCTATACTAAAGTTAGCGGCGTAATAAGGTTCACTCAGAGGTTGTTTTGTAACGATGTTAATAATTCCACCCGGTTCAGCCTGACCAAAAAGTACTGAGGCAGGCCCTTTGAGTACTTCTATTTGTTCCACGTTAGCTATTTCTGGTAGGGTGTATTGGTCGTTATCGCGGAATCCATTTCTAAAATTTCCGTCCTGCTCGAAACCACGAATGATATAACCACCAGATCCCGACCCCAAGTAGTTTAATGCTTCGGTAATACCACTTACGTTTTGTAGCGCATCCTGTAGCCGTACTGCTCCTTGATCTTGTAACACCTGTTGTGGCACTATTTGGATAGACGCAGGAATATCGCGGATTGGAGTGTCCGTTTTGGTTGCAGTTGAAGTATCTGGTATGTTATACTCATTTTGCTCACCTGTCACAATTAATTCAATCGGCTCGTCACTCTGCACTGATGGATTGGGTGTCTGTGTTTGAGATGCCTGTGTTTGAGGTGTCTGTGTTTGGGGTGTCTGTGTTTGGGGTGTCTGTGTTTGGGGTGTCTGTGTTTGGGGTGTCGAAGGTGCGGTACTCATAACGCTGAAGATTAGACCTTCTTCAGGACTATCAAATAAATCGATAGTTGGTAGTTTTGTCTCACCTTTTACTGTCACCCGAATAGTCTTGGCATCAAGGTTAGTCACCGTTATCTCAGTCACACCTGCAATTGGTTTGTCTGAGTGAAATGTAAATGCATCCCCTGATGGTAATCGCAATTGAGCATGAGGGATATCAGCAATAAAGTTATTAACAGCACTACGGTTAATAGGCTGCAACATATCTCCCTTAGATGTCTGTAAAATCAGCTCTAAACCTTTGTTCGTAGGATTGGCCTTGACTCCTGTTACTTGCACAACTTCATTAGAAGGTATATTTTGTGGATTAGGTACTTGAACAAGCATTCTAGCGCTTTGAATAACTTTGTGTTGCGACACATTAATAAGAGTGTTATTTGTTGCTGCACTCTGGTTTACTCCAATTGATAATATTTCTTGACTTTTAACAGGAAATACTATCAATACAGTGCCTGTACTTGCTAGTAAAAGACTATGGAAAACCTGGTTAAAACGGATTATTTTTTTCATTACTTCCTCACTTGCACACCTATTTTTAGTTGACTGCATTAATCTAAAAACTTATTGAAATTTATTTGCAATAAAAAAACAAGCTTAATCCAGTGATAAGAAACAAAACTTTACATAAGGATCAAAATGGTTGACAAGTAATCGTACTTAGTCCAAGCAATACCATCTTCAAACCGCTAGCAGGGGGATAGTTAACACCAATAGGCTTAGGTTTTTCCACTATTTTTTCATTCGCTAATGCTAATTGATAGCGTGAGAGAATTGTTGCTAAGACTAGCTTCATCTCAAACATTGCTAAAGCTTCCCCCGGACATCGGCGAGCACCACCACCAAATGGTAAGAATTCATAGGGAGAATATTGTCTTTCGAGAAATCGCTCTGGCTTGAATTGTTTTGGTTCTGGGTATAAGTCCTGACGCTGATGTGTCAGATAAATAGAGCCTCTGACGACCGTACCAGGACTTAATCTGTAGCCCATTACCTCAATTGGTGATTCTACAAGTCGTGGAAATGTCATTACTTGAGTTGGATAAATCCGTAGTACTTCATTACAAACAGCACTGAGGTATGGTAGTGCAACAATACTCATAGTATCTGGGAATTTACCAAGGGTATTTAGTTCTTCCAATAATCGTTCGCGAACATTAGGTAACCTATTAACCCAGTACAATAACCAAGTTATGGCAGTAGCTGACGCATCCTGGCCACCAAATAGCAATGATGGGAATAAATCTCGTATATCCTGATTATTGATCGGTTGACCAGTTTCATCTTGAGCAAGCACAAGTTCAGAAAGTACATCGGTACGGGAGATGTCTGCTTGCATTCGACGTTCTGCAATTTCGGCGTAAAGTAGTTTGTCAAATTGTCGCTGGAGATTCTGCCAATATCCCCATGGACTCCATAGACCTAAATCTTGTCTGAGAAAGGGATAGGAAAGACTTAATCCCAACCACCGAGACCGAGCAAAACTTAATAAATTGCTCAGAATTTGTCTAAACTGTTCGTAACGCTCTCCCTCATACAAACCAAACAAAGCTTGCAATATTATCTCTAGGGTAATTTTTTGCATAGTAGGGTAGGCATAAAAAGATTTGCCGATCGCCAAATCATTCATGACTTTTTCTGTAATTTGACAGATACGCTGCCCATAGAACTTCACTTTAGTTCCGTGTAGAGGAGGCATTAACAAATGACGACGATGTTTATGGCGCAAGCCATCAAGCATGAGTAATCCGTTTAAACCGACTAAAGGAATAGCACCATGATTTAACTGACCAGAAGCGATAATCTCTTTGGTACTCGTAAAGATCTGTTTTATCCCCTGTGGGTTGCTGACTATTACTACAGGTGTAGAACCAGCCATTATAGTGAAAATATCACCATAGCGATCGCCTATCGCATCCATAAAGCCAAGGGGATCGGTTTTAAATTGACGACTCAGGAACTGAGGGGAATATTTTGGTCCTTCAGGTAATTTCATCAGTATTTTTTCATTGATAATTGTTTAAACTGAACTAACAACCAATGGCTGTGACTATCCGTGATACCTTCGCCGGCCATGAAAGAGCATTTTCACACCACTAGCTGGGTAACAGAGCAGACCGCCGAACTTTGGTTTCTCTGGTCGCTGGTCAACCAGCGTCAATTTATAATGCGCAAGCATCGTTGCTAAAATTAACTTCATTTCAAACAAAGCAAAAGCACCACCAATACAGCTACGAGCACCACCGCCAAAGGGTAGAAATTCATAAGGTGAGAATTGGTTTTCCAGAAATCGCTCTGGTTTAAATTGTTTCGGCTCTGGATATAAATTCTGTTGCTGGTGGGCCAGATAAATACTACCAACAAGTACTGTACCCGGACTCAACTCATAGTCCATCAACTCTATTGGGGACTCTACCAACCTCGGAAATGTAAATAACTGAGTTGGGTAAATTCGCAAGGCTTCGTTACAAACAGCACTAAGATAGGGCAATGTAACAACCTTTAATGGGTCTGGATCTTCACCCAAACTATCGAGTTCTTGGAGGAGTCGCAATCTCACATCAGGCAAACGATGAATCCAGTATAATGACCAAGCGATCGCTGTTGCTGAAGCATCCTGAGCTGCGAACATGGGCGATAATAGTAGGTCACGTACCTCTTCATCACTTAATAATTCACCCGTTTCATCAGTAGTAAATATTAGATCAGAGAGCATATTATCCTGTGAAGCAGCTACTTGCTTACGGCATTTTTTAACTTCAGCATCTAGCAAATTGAAAATTTCTTGTCGGAGGTGAAGCTGATATCCCTCCAGACTCCATCTGCCTAGATTCCATCGTCCCAAGGGGAAATTCCTCAGCATATTAACGGTAGGAGATTTCCAATATCTGATTAAAGAAAAAGCAAGCTGTCTCAATTTTTCGTATTGTTCTCCCTGTTGTAACCCTGTTACAACTTCTAAGCTCACCGCCAAAGTGATATCTTCAACAATAGAATAAGCAACTAAAGATTTTCCTACTATCTGTTGACTCATAATTTTTTCTGTGAGTTCACAGATACGTCTCCCACAGGCTTGCATCCGCTCTCCGTGAAAAGCCTGCATTAACAACTTACGCCGATGTTTATGGACTAAACTATCAAGTTGTAGGATTCCTTGGTTTCCCGTCATCAGAGCGAAACTTCGATTCAATGTACCTGGTGCAGTAATTTCTTTGGTGTTAGTAAAAATTTGCTTTATCCCTAAAGGATGGCCAACTATCACCATTGGTGTAGAACCAGAAATTACCGTAAAGATATCACCATAGTGTTTGTGAATAGCATCTAAACAGCGAAAGGGATTAGCCTTAGTTTGCTGCTGAATTAGCCAAAAAGGGGTTTTTGGTCTTGCTGGTAGTTTCATATCCTGCTTTAATCCCATTTATTATACTACATTAGACAGAGCATTATCAATATAAATTCTCAATAATCTGGCTAATTCCTGAATATGAGGTTCGACGAACATAGAGAAATGATCCCCAGGAACTTCAATCACCTGTATGGGTTGGCTGGAAAATTTGCCCCAACCTAGCAAGGGATCATCAGTATGAAATTCTGGACTTTCAAAGTCATGAATAATTGCCTCCTTAGCTCTCAAGAGAGTTAGGGAGTGAGGATAAACCTGCGGAAAATAATCTCGCATGGCTTGGACATGAGCTTTGAAAAGTTTATAATAGCGAAGAAAATCCTCAACCTCTCTGTTGCTAAAGATGAAGTTCGCCTTTTTATTCACTAAATGAAATTGCTCATTTAGTGGTAAGTCTCGAAGTTCCTCAAAAGGAATTGAAAAGTCTATGTTACTGTTAGTTCTGATCGATTCTACCATGCGGAGTAAGAATTTTGCATCATCATCATCCGCTGGTTGAATGGCAGTTTCTGGAAGAATAGCATCAATGACAACTAGCAGACCTACTGTTTTACCCTGCCTTTGCAATTGCTGTGCCATTTCAAAGGCAATGACACCACCGTAACAATGACCACCTAAAAGATAGGGACCATCTGGTTGTACCTGGCGAATTTCTTGGATATAGCGAGCTGCTGTTTCCTCTACGGAAATTATTTCTGGCTCCTCTTGAGCAGAAGGATCTTGTAAGGCATAAAATGGATAGTCCTTACCCAGCCTTATGGACAATCTAAAGTAAGCATTAACACCTCCACCAGCGCCATGTATACAGAAGAAAGGTAATTTGGAACCACGCGACTCAATTGGGACTAGGTGAGAGTTCGATATCTCACGAACTGGTTGACTGATAATAGTTGCTAGTCTTTCAATCGTCGGGTTTTCAAATAGAGTAGATAGAGGAAGATTGTGTCCAAATTGATCGTGAATTTGAGCCATTAAGCGAATAGCTAGGAATGAGTGACCACCCAAGCTAAAAAAGTTATCTGTTACTCCAATTGGACTAATATTCAGGAGATTTTCCCAAGTTTTCACCAGACGCAATTCGGTAAAATTCCGAGGAGCAATCAAGGACTGAATATTATTTGCTCGCATCACGTCACCCATACTATCAGTTTGAGTGGGAAGCGATCGCTTATCTACTTTGCCATTGGATGTCAGGGGCATGGCATCTAATACTACAAAAACAGATGGTATCATGTAGTTTGGCAGTTTATTTTGCAAGTAGCTGTTGATCTGTGGAACTACTTGGTTATCCGTCACGATATAAGCGATCAGACGCTGATCTCCTTGAGGATCATCTCGGACGACAACCACAGATTCTCGTACATCTTTGTGTTGTGAGATCACAGATGCAATTTCTCCCAATTCCACCCGGAAGCCACGGATTTTTACTTGATCATCATGGCGACCTAAATACTCAAGATTGCCATCGTTGAGATAACGTGCCAAGTCACCTGTTTTGTACAGTTTGCTTCCTGGTACAAAAGGATGATCAATAAACCTTTCTTGAGTTAAAGCAGGCTGATTGAGATAACCTCTAGCCAATCCATCACCGCCAATATAAAGTTCACCGATAACACCTATTGGTGTTGGTTGCAAGTAGCGATCCAATATGTAGACAAGAATATTATCAATCGGACGACCAATAGGCACGCTATTTGCTCGCTCTGGTAACAAACTGG